>Ga0208375_1000766_pt1 | contig 41491 bp, 49 predicted proteins | sample RifOxyD1_FD_184038 | JGI IMG/M metagenome (GOLD analysis project Ga0208375, IMG submission 184038) | Soil microbial communities from Rifle, Colorado - Rifle Oxygen_injection D1 (SPAdes) | ecosystem: Environmental > Terrestrial > Deep subsurface > Rock core/Sediment | place: Rifle, Colorado... | reverse complement strand
CATTGCCGGACACCTGGGCATTGTCGTACACCCCGGCATCGCCGGACACCCCGGCATCGCCGGACACCTGGGCATTGCCGAACACCCAGGCATTGTCGGACACCCGGGCATCGCCGGACACCCGGGCATTACCGGACACCCAGGCAAGGTCGTCGTGTGACAGGTTGGCTTCAGATACCACCAAACCACCGACCTCGCCGTTCTTCACGTTACCAAAACTCCGCACCGCCACCACCCGGAACAATCCGGATGGGTCCTTCCTGAGTCTGTATTTCTTCAAGTTAAAACTCCTTTTGGCTGAGCGCCGCCTTCGCGTCGTCCAGCGTTTTTATCTCGGGATGTCCGTAGAAACATCCGCTGTGTGATCGTTCGTCATTGTGGCCAAAGCTGGCGGTGAAGTAGAAGTACTCCACATCAGTCAGATAGATATGACCTCCGTTCACCACATCCACAACCCAGCACTTGCCTGCCAATCGCTTGGCGGTGTCGGGATCGTATGGCCATTCACACGGTCGCCACGTTTCGGGCACTGTCTTGCTCAAGACGCTTCTCCTTTTCGTACAACCCAATTATCTCATCATCAGCGACAGGCGCGAACTTATTGACATCCACGCCCACGTTAATGTGCAGCACGGGCTCTCCACAAACCGTGATCCACCAGGTCCGCCACCTGGTATGCACGTGCCCGTGGATCACGAAGTCGCAATGACCCACGATCCAGTACAGCAGTTCGCTGTCAAACACGTTCACGGCATCCAAGGGCCAGTGGCTCACGAACGCCCGGTAGTTACCGATCGAGACAATCAGGTGATCGGCCACGCACTTGACGTTGTTCTGGATGTCGTGGTTGCCCTGCAGGAGGGTCCAGCGACCCGTCAGCGACGCCAGCATGGCGTCGGCCGGCTCCCGCAGCCCCTCGACACCCTTGGCCCGGCCCTTGGTGCCAAAGTCGCCCACGTGGACGACGCGGTCATCGTTCGATAACCGCATGTTGATTGCTTTGGCCAGCCCCGCGTTCATGCGGCGGGCCGTGGCCAACGCGGCTTCCGTGGTCTTGAAACGCCCAGTAACTGGGTCCACATCATCGCGGTCCAGCCACGGGCGGGATTCGTAGATACAGATATTTCCGTGACCTAGCTAAAGGTGCAGGTCAGACGTCCAAAATCGTCTAGCCACCCTGCACCGGTTCCCTTTCTTTACACATTTTATGCCTTCTGGTTGTTGGTTGTTGTTCATGACAGTTTGGACAAAGCCACCGCAGGTTGTCTAGGCGGTTATCCTTGCTGTCTCCGTTAATGTGATCTATGTGTAACGTAATTGGCTTACCCCGCCACTCCTCGCCAAGCCCACAGATAGTACAGCGTATAGGTGCTACACATTTTTCACGATATCTGCGCCTAATCGACACCCTGTAGCGGTGACCGGCGCAAAATAACTGCGCGTCTGTATACGGTCTACTACTACCATGCAGAAAATGGCCTATATCAAGCCCGAGCCTCTCTACCGCGCGCGTTACTAGTCCCCTACTTACGCCGAGACTCTTTGCGGCTGCAAAAAACGTCCAGTTGCACTTGACTGCACCGGCTATTGCCGCATCAGTTGCAAGGGCGCTTTCTGCTGTATCGCTACCGGCAGGGTAACTGCATCGACTGCAGCGCGCACACTTACTAGACCTATAATCTTTTGGATGTCCACAGACGCAAAGTTGCACAAAGCAATGCTTACCTGATCTGTAGTTCGAGTTGTCCTTACCGGTTTTCTTCGCTAGGAATTTGTCTTTTGGATATCCATTTCTATCTATCCACCTAGACATTGTTTGACTAGAACATCCTAATTTTCTAGCAGCTTCGGACATAGACCGGCTAGCAGCTAAAACGTCTTTGGCTTGTTGGTTATCTTTTATACGTGGCATGCTAACGCCTCCAGTTTATTGTCTGGGACATTATATATCTACCGCGCACATAAGTCAAGGGCATGTAGCGTGGCCGAAATGGGCGTCGGCGGTCCAGAAGCGTCGGCTCATATTGCCTTACCTCGTTTCGTAAACCATACCGTCCTGGCCGGATCCATGTTGCATATCCCTTTCGGTATGGCCCGCGTTACGTGCTTGCGGCAGAATAGAAACCCATCCAAATCCTTGCCGTCGTAGCGGTAACGAAGAAAAGCTTTCGCCTCCTTCACCGACTTGGCAAAGACGACATACTCTATCCCAATCCTATCTTTCCACACATAGGCACGCATGCCCGCCTCCTTGCTGTGCCTCCTCGGCTTCTCTTGTCATCTCGTCCGCTACCAGCTCGTGTATCTCGGGCTTGTATCGCGCGATAAATGCCGGCGTCATGGTCACGAATAGCCGACTGCGTCTCGGCTTCTGGTCCACCCAGCTGCGCAGCATGCCGGCAGTTTCGTCCCGGTAGGTATAGCAATCAAGTATCAGGTTGTTGCCGGGATCCGTGTGTATCATCAATTCCGCAGAGCCGTATCTCAACCAGCTATCGGTTATCCGCTCGAGCGACACGGTGGTTTCGACAAAGTACGGTACTGTTGGCGTGGGTCCTCCAGTACTCCTGGTTAATCTTCCGCATCAATTCGGCGGTCTCGCGCTCTCGCTTGAGCAACGCGCATTCCGTATGTTCACGGAACAGAACGGTGTAGTTTTGAGGTCGTCCGCCGTACCGGGCCGCGCGCTTCCGGGCGCTCGGTACCAGTACGATGGGTTTACCGCAGATCCGGCAGTTCAAAGCGACCGCCGCAACATTGAGGTGGCGGCCTTCAGGGTATCGCGATCCAGCTGGGTCCAGCATTGCTGGCCGCGCGGAACACTTGGGCTGAATGTCCGGTACGCCGAGACGACGCGCTTCAGCATAACCAATAGGTCCTTCCTTGTTCTCTTTCTGGAACGAATCTCTTTCAGATACCGTTTTCGGTCTTGCAAGGATACCGATTCTCCGCATGACGACATATTCCAGATCATCGCCGACATCAACTGCGACTCCCGCTTAGAGAGTTTCATGCCTTCACCTCCCGGCATCTGGCCAGTACGGCCTCGGCTTCCGAGATACCCTCATCCACCCACTGCGACTCGGAGTACTCGCTCTTCATGCGCTCGACACAGTTGGTGGCGACGCGGAGTAGGTCGTCGAAGTTGTTGAAACAATGGGCCAGCAGAGCATAAAATTCGGGGTTTTTATCCCCTCCTATATGAGGCGAGCCAGTACGCATCGGTACACCCACCGGGCCTATCCAACAGTAACCCGCTTCCAGCGGCCCCGGCGTTGCCTTGGCCTTCAGTTCTTGGTAGTTCATGTCTTCACCTCCTTTGCTTTGGCGAGAACACCGCGGACCTCGATAACCGGAAAGCTATCTTCGCACCACCCGGCCTCTATGGCGATCGCAATGGTTTTTTCCAACGCTTCAACCACGGCGCCGAAGTTAACGTACGCGTGGCTTCTCATCCGTTGGTTGATGATCCTATGTCGCTCCACCTCCGCGACAAACTGGGCGCCGGTAAGGCCTTGGCTCCAGGCTGCGGTATCTCTGCCCCGCTCCCACGCGTCGTACTCGCGCGACAACTTCAAGGTTTCTTCTAGTTTCACGGTTTCTCCTCCACTGCATGATATGCACTCGTGACTGGGTTACGCTGGATCGTGTGGCCGTCTTCATAGATCCGTACCATTGCCATATCAATGGGCCGCACCCGCAGCACGTACTCGCCCGGGAATTCCTTGCGCTCCGTGTAAAGGAGCTGGTGCCAATACTGTTCACGCTCTTGCAGCGTCTTCAATGCCCGTCTCCTTCGCGTATTCCCGGACTAAGCCAATGTCGTTGCCGGGATGGTACACCTCGCACACCTCTTTACCGTAGCCGTAGCCGTAGCCGTAGCCGTAGCCGTAGCCGTAGCCGTAGCCGTAGCCGTCGCCGTCGCCGATAGGTGATGTTATACCTTTAGACATCGCTTGGTCCCTTCTATCGAGCTGTCGCCGTCTCCATAGCCGTAGCCGTAGCCGTAGCCGTAGCCGTAGCCGTAGCCGTAGCCGTAGCCGTAGCCGTAGCCGTAGCCGGAGCCGTTGCCGGAGCCGTTGCCGTTGCCGACAGGTGATGTTATACCTTTAGACATCGCTCTCCTCACCCTCCAGTTTGGGAAACACAACCTCGTCACCCAGAATCCCGGATGCCTGATCCTGTATTACACCAATCAATGAGAGCAGACCTTCCGCTTGTTCAGACTCATACTTAGTGACCTTAAACGCAGCACCGCTATTCAGAACCAGCTCCGACAGCATTCGCTTCTGCCGTTTCAGGTCCTTCCAGTCGATGGTCAAGGCAAGAATCGTCGGGATCGCGATTGTAATTATCGGTGCGTGTTCTCGAAGAAACCTGTCGACAGGGGCGTGATACGTGTCGTGTCTCCTTCTTACCGAGCAATACAGGACCGTGCCTTCCGCGTACGCCAGCACCTCGACTTCGTGACCATCTTGCTTGTTAATATAGATAGCACCAACCTCGATTGTTGTGTCCATTGCTGCTGCTCCTCCTTCGTTATGGTTGTTATCCGATTCGAGAGAGAGAGAGAGAGAGATAGGGCCCGGGCGCTACCCGGGCATTTTGTAAGCTATTCTGTCGTCACGGGGAACCAATCCGGCAGCTTTTCAAGCCGCATACGCCCTGACTTCAGTGTTCCTTGCCACGGGCTAAAAGACCACGCAGTATGATCGCGGGTACATACGAACATTGCCTTGCTCAGCGTTCCGGCCAGGAAGTAATCGGCACCGTCATCGGCTACGAACAGCACCTTGTTGTTTCTCAGCCAAGAGAACTCGTTGGCGGTGACGTTCCCTTGGTTGATCCGGTCCAACGTTTCCTTCCGAGGACCCGACAGATACTGCTTCCGGAACTCCTCGAACGACAGCTTGGTTCGATAGGTGTTGTTTAAGTTCCTGACATCAAGCGCTACGCTGCAGACTGTAGCTTTCCAGCTAATGCCGTCTACAGAGCTCAACTCAACATCGCCGACCTTAATGACCGGTCTGATCTTTGCCTCAACCTCCGACGACAATAGTGGCCGCCATCCATCCGCAATACCGAACGGCTGGGCCGTCAGGTTATCCGGGTTGTTCCATTTAACGTCTTCGTTATCGATCGACGGCTGACTGTCGAGATTTCTATGGGCCTCGATTTCCGACTTCAGCAACAGCCGCCAGCCATCCTGTATGCCGACTTGTTCGGCGGACAGCTTGCCCGGGTTGTTCCACTGCTCACCTGCGGGTGGTTCCGGGAATCGTACCGTCTTGTCCTGACGCGCCGCATACTCGTCTTCGAGACTCGCCAGCACTTGGGTTAACTTCGGCAACATCTGGGTTTCGGCCGCCTGTATCCAGCCCTGCCATGTTAACGCACCTGATACCTTGCGCCACGCCGAGTTTTCTGCGCACGACTTCAATGGGCACAGTTCGCAGTTCGGAAGGCAATCTGACGCGTGCCTGAACAAAGCGCACAGCGGGCAAAAGTCGCCAGTCCAGGCCTGGCCTAAGGCCTCGCGCATCGTGCGCAGGACCGGTCGTTTCAACGAGGCGGCAAGTGTAATGTTGTCTTTAACCCATTGGATCATTTCGTTCCAGTGCGTGATGCTCGCGCGTATTGCTTCGATCTTCTGTTCAATACCGATATACATATCCATATCCATAACCCCCTCCTTTTTGCTGTTGGATCACGTTAAGCCGTGTCTGCCGCGTTATTTCACTTGCCCGCAGAGTCCACGACTCCCCGTCACCAGTGCCGACATAATCAAGAACCCCCGTCCAAATGTTTCCGGCGGAGCTTGCCTCCGTTGCCCAACAGGATCCAGTCCGCAAGTGCCACGGATTGCCCGTAGGCTTTCTGCAGAGCATCCAGTTTCCGGCAGCAGGTTTTGCACAGTCTCATCTTCTTGCCGTCGCGATTCCGTGTCATGGAGTCGGCTTTTTCGATGCCGGCTCCACAGCGTGTACAGGTGGTTCTATGATTCATTTTATTCCTCCCCCTCCCCCTCGTACGCCCGAACGACCCATTCAAGGCTGTCCTTGCGTATATTATGTCTTTGCGCGATCCGGGTTATCCGGGCCGCTATGTGTTCTTCCGCATGTGTTGTCATTGTACCGCCTCGGCCTACTATCGTATGCCGGCCGCGTACAATGGCGGTGCCTATCTCGTCGATCAGATCTTCTCTTGTCGTAGGCCGTCCACCTCTGGCTATGCGGGCTGCCTTGATCAAGGCAGCGACAGCCTCCAAGACCGCTCGAGGCTTAGCTTCTTTGCCTACGGCCCTGGTGTTCAGCAACTGCTTCCAGGCCTTTATACCCAGCCGGTATTCCGGCCGGTTACGCCAGTAATGAAAGGCACAGAGAAACTTCATTCGGGCCCGGGTTGGTACTGTGTCCGCAGGAATCTCTTCCTGCAGACACAGCAGCTGCCAGGCCTTGACTGGCGATAGTTTCGTGTTGTATGCCAGCTTCCGCGCCTCTTCAGAGAGGCGGTACTCAAGGCCGTGTCGTGGGATCATCGTCGATCTCCATTTCCTTCAGAAACTCGGTCAGTTCCTGGAGGGTATCTCGATGGACCTTTGTCGCGACTTCGAGCAGTGACTTTCCCCCTCCTCTGTCGTCCTGTAGAATTGCCGTTGTCATCGATGGCCTTCGTTCTTTATGTCAACAACCCATATTGCGTCATGAGCCGATTGTCAAGCCTGCGTAGCCGTTCGTTTAATGGTACAAGTACTTCTTTTGCCCGCATGACCTCTCGATGCTCCTCTGTCAAGGTAAAGACCTGCCGGTAATCGGATCTTGCCCGCAGCTCCAGCATGTAGACACGACTGTCCAGTCTGCGGACCTCGCGGGCGGCCCTTGCTGCGGCTTGGCGGGCCTTGCGCAACGCCTTCCGCGCCTGTCGAAGTTTCTTACAGTGTTGATTCGCCGTCGCCATCGATTCCCTCCCGTATTTTGTAGGCGTCATAGAGACATTGAATGTCGGCACCAGGCATCCGTTCTCCAGTGGTTAAGGAGTGCCAGTACCAACCATTCCGACGACAATATATTATCTCGGTATGCTGCCGGGTCCGCATCAGTCCCGCAGATATTACATCTATGGTGGCCAGCAGGGTTCCGTCTTTCCGTCGTTTGGTGATCTTGCGGTTACATAGAGTCCGTGATTCTGTAACCTACCACAGCCGTTCAAGCGTCGGAATGACCTCCGCTTCGATCCGCGCTTGGAGTTGTGTTTTAACGTAGCTTGCTGCGTGGCGTGCCGCGTTGCGGGCCGCGCTTACCGCGCCGCTTGCCTTGACTGTTGCGCGTGCTGCCGCGTTTGCCGCGTAGCTTGCCGCGCTTGCCGCGTAGTTTGCCGCGCAGCTTGCCGCGCTTGCCGCGCTTGCCGCGTAGCTTGCCGCGCTTGCCGCGCTTACCGCGTCGCGGGCCGCGTAACTTACCGCGCAGCTTGCCGCGCTTGCCGCGTAGCTTGCCGCGCAGCTTGCCGCGCTTGCCGCGTCTGCCGCGTAGCTTGCCGCGCTTGCCGCGTAGTTTGCCGCGCAGCTTGCCGCGCTTGCCGCGCTTGCCGCGCAGCTTGGGTTCTTAATCCATGCCTTCGCCGCTTCAATAGCCAACCTAGGGACCTTGTTGTCAGGATACTTTTCCTCGTATATACCCAACACCATTTCAGCAGCCACGATCCCCAGCCGAACGGATGCAATCTTATCCCATTTCCACGCCTCGACGATCCGCATTTTCTCACAGGTCAGTTTGTCACCGGTGTCAATTACACCACCATCATACTCAATCCTTGCGAGCACCGTACCGTTAACATACCCGAGTGCGTCCGCAAGTAGCGCGGAGCAGTTTAACCCCCTGCACGCCTCCGTCGGGACGCGTTCGCAACGCCACGTCAGATGGCTCCATTCCGACGTGTCTTTCTCCGATACCACGCGGTTTCCGACCATCACAAGAAACTTCCATGCCGTATACATATCACGCCCTTTCGTTTGTGTGTTGTGTCCGAGATTACTTAGTAACTATGATTCTTTGTAGACTACCTGGTGATCCGTCGTAACATGCTTATTAAGCTGTAATTTGCTTATTAAGCTAAAGATGAGTGGAAAAAGACATAAGTTAAAAACACAGTTAATCTATGTTTTGATACAAGCGTCGAGGTGTCATGCGGTTATGCATAATGTGAAAGTGAAAATTTGGTGACTTATGACTTATTTTTTCTGTAAGTCTGTGGAACTGTGGGACTTATGGAACTGCCTCAAAATCACGACTTTACCTTTAATCTATTTATCGATATAACCGCTTGGAGATCAACCGCTAGTAAAATAATATTAAAGGAATTTGAAAACCAAGACCTTTGGCGAGCAGCGTTTGGCAGCGTATACACCAATAAACGTTTGTATACTCCTCTTTTCTAATTTCCTTTAATATTCATTTATAAGTTATTGATAGATAGAGTAGTATAGTGATAAATAGATTAAAGGGTAGCTAGCGAGCGTGAAAATCGATTTTTTCTCATTTTTGAGAAAACCCTTGACAAACCGGCTGCCGATGTGCGCCTTTTTGACCCACGGTTTCCACCTGGCAACGGAATCATTGAGCAAAAACGCAAACGTGCCAGATAAACAAACTACAAAACCCTTGACAAGATGCAAGCCGATTGTGAAAAGTGACCAACCAGTCACCTTTTCGCATCCGTGACACAAAAGTTCGTTTTGGCCTGATTAACTTTTTCAAAGCTCAAAAAGTTAGCCTAGTTCCAGGCAGACAAAGTATCCTTGTTAAGCTGAACCCTAGACTCAGCGTCTCCCAGTTTCAGTGCGCTCAGTACGCATTGAACGAATTGCGGATTTGCTCAGTGCTACCGCGAGTATGACAAAACCCTTGACAAATCGTCTGCCGATGTGTGCCATTATGTCCCACAGTTTCAACCATGACAAAGTTTCCTTCTTTCCAGGCAGTCACGGAAGAACCAAAGTCTCCTTGTTAAGCACAATCTACCGATTCAGTAGACTACAGATCCCGGGGTACTCCCCGGGCAGAAAAAGGGAGCCCACCCACGAGGCTTGGATGCTCCTCATGGGTGGGCTCTTATGGCAACTTATCGGCAGTGACGGAGGACTCACGGAATCATGGATACTCGGGCGGCGGTGCCTCCTGGGTACCGTGCCTATGGAGATTACCATGACTTAGGAAAAGGGCAGCGCTGCTCTCTCGTAAACCGAACCTACGCCGCGAGGCGCAGCCGAGGGAACAAGTCCCAACGGCGCGGAATCGTTAAGAGTCAGCTCTGCTTAAATAAACTGCAGGGAGCGCACACAGAAGCCAGTCGCCTGCGCCTAGTGGCGTGGCCCGGAGCATTGCCCGGTAGCGTGTTGTGTGGCTCCCCGCAAAATGGAGGAGGAAAGCCCCAACCTTAACTGGCACTTGGAAGCCGAATTAAGGTTGAGGCTGGAAACGTAAGAGAGGCGGCCCCACTGTTACGTGGGGCCGCGGATGCTACTCGGCCTGCAGCTTCGGTTCGTCAGCGTCATTCTCGCCGACCAGCCGGTCGTCACCGGACCCGGCATAGGTCAGGTCGGCGCGGACCTGCTGCTCGCCTTCGGCGTCGGTCCAGGCGTGCGCGCGGGCGTAGACCGGGATCTCGCCAGCGGCGACGGCTTTCTGGAAGCCCGCGACATCGCGGGGCCAGACCGTGACGAACAGTCCGTCGGCGTTAACCAGGTTCGGGGTCTTCTTCGCGAGGACTGCCGAGCGCACGACGCGGAACGATGTTGCTTTGATTACGAGTGACATGTGATTCTCCTTTATTTTGGGCAAAAGGATTCTTTCGCCGCACCGATTCTATCCCCCTGATTGGGGGGTGGGGGACCCCCAATGCTATCCCCCTGTGGTTGAAAGAAACGGCTGACAGAAATCCAAGCTGGTGCGCGCAGACGTCGCGGCCCGCCCGGGGAGGGGTGGGTGTTGTTTTCGGGCCGTCAGAAAAATTCCTGAACGGTAATTTCGAGATATAAAATTATTGTATTGACTTCTGCACGTTACTTGTTCTAGTCTACGCGCGATGACATCAACAGACAAGCAGTCAAAGTTTCAACGCGACGCAGAACCACATCAAAATGACCCAGAACCACATCAAAGTGTCCTAGCGCCACCAGCAACCCGGGCTCGTAAGAAGTACGGCTTGGAATGGCCGGCCTTCATCCAGGCCCCCATGATCGACTTGCTCTGCGCGTTCCGCAACAAGGAGGAACCATACTGCAATGGCCGGCTTGATCACCCGGCCGACCATTTGCTTCGGGCCTGCACGGCACTCTTCCAAAGGTCCCAGTTCCAATGTTCCAAATGGACTGAGCAGCATGCGGTCGATTTCACCGAGACGACATTCTGCACCACGATCGGCTGCGCCTCCAGTTCCAAGTCCAACGACTACGGGTTGTTCTCGTTGCTGTATTGGCTGTGTGCCCCGCACGAGACGGCCGTCACCCTGGTCTCCACGACCAAGGGAATGCTCGAGTTGCGCAGTTTCGAGTCTGTGAGCCGGTATTTCCAGATCCTCAAGCGCAACCGGGACTTCGCTATCCCAGGCAAAGTAGACAAGCAGGCAATGGCGATCGTGCTTGATAATGACGATATGCCCGAGGAGTTCGGGTCCGCCATTACCCGGAAGGGGTCTATCCGCGGCCTGGCCATAGCGGACGGCACGGATACCGAGGCTGAGACCAAGCTGGCCGGTGCGCACGCCCCCTACTTCATCTATCTGCTGGACGAACTTGACGGGCTCCGCGACGTAGCCATGCGGGCCAGAATCAATATGTCTATAGGTACCAAGGATTTCCGACTTTACGCCCTGACCAACCCGGTCTCCCAGCACTCGTGGACGTCCAAGTATGTGGCGCCACTCGACGGCTGGCCTTCAGTCTCGGTCGACACGGGAAAGTGGGAGAACAAGTTCGGACGGGTCCGCCACCACGACGGACTCAAGTCTCCTGGAATCGAGAACCCCGGGCAGTTCCCGTTCCTGCTCAATAAGGCCAGGATTGTTGACCTTATGCGGGAAGAGGGCGAGGATTCTCCCGGTTGGTGGCGCATGGTCCGGGGGTTCCCAGCACCCCAGGGGATGGAAGCGACGGTACTGACTCCCGCCATGATCGCCGAGCATCAGATGGAACCCCCTGCCAAGCAATGGGTAACACAACAATTTATCTGGGTGGCCGGCCTTGATCCGGCTTTTACTTCTGAGGGGGATGATTGTAGGCTCCAGATCGGGAGAGTTGGGATGCTCGGGGAAGGCTCGTTCCTGCCCACCCTGGAGCTTACCGAGAGTCTTCGGATCCCCATAGACGCAGCATCTGTGCGGACGGTTTCGTACCAAGTCCTTGATAACGTGCGGGTTATGCTGACTGAACGTGGGATCCCCTACGCCAATCTGGCGGTGGATGATAGCGGGACCCAGAGTATCGCTGATATCCTGGACGAGAACTTGGGGGTCCGGGTGATCCGGGCCAACTTCGGCATGCGGGCCAGCGAACTGCCGGTATCCGCGGACTCGGTAGCCCCGGCGGTTGATATCTACGGGAACCTCGTGACGGAACTGTGGATGTACCTGGCCTCCCTGGGGCGCCGCGGGCAGCTGCGGGGTCTGACCGGACTGGCGGCTGAGGAGTTCTGCCTGCGCCGGCTCAAGCTGACGGCGGGGGCCAAGCGGGTCCTGGAGGGCAAGAAGGAATTCAAGAAGCGGCTGACGGGAAGGCGTTCTCCCGACACCGCGGACGCGGTCTCCCTGTGCGGGCTGGCGGCACGGCGGATTGCCGGGCTGATCCCGGGAGTGCGTACCCTCTCGGGGATCCGGGTACAGCAGACACAGATGTCCGGCATGGGTACAGGAGGGCGGCCCCGCTCTTTTAATCGCACGCCGGGCACAAAATATGTTGACGCGGTGTGATGGGTTCGGTACAGTTCGGTTGACGTTCGCATAACAAGGAAGAATGGAGGGTGGGTGTTTATGGGTGATGAACTGGATATTCGCGGTATTGTGCAGTTGATGTCGAGGGCCAAGCAGGGCCTGGCGAAACATATTACGAAATTGCCCCAGACCCCGGCGGTCATGCAGGCCGCGCGGTTGTGCATGGAACATCTTGACACCTCGTATCTGTGGCTGACGCAGGTTGATTTCTTCGCGAAGCAGGCTTCGCCGGAGAGTATTGACGCGGTGGTGTCGGAGGCCGCGGCCGAGGGCAAGATCACGGCGTTCCCTGGAACCGTGGAGGCTACAGCCCCTGATGGCAAGTAAGCAACATAAACGGGCGGCCGCAATGCCGCCCCCAATTTCGGCGACCGAAAAACAAGCCGTCCCCCTAACCGGGGACGGCGTCGCCCATGATATAGTCGCGGTGGATGGCGGATCATTCCTGGAGTTCGGGGATGGGTACCCGCATGACGAGCTGGTGGAGTGTCCGTTCACCGGGGCGGATGTGAAGATCGAGTATAACGCGGTGATCTGCCTGTTCCGTGGAATCGGCCCCTTTTATGTCACAGAATGGTACAATACCCGGCGTGCCCTTATGTATGATCTGTTACAGCGTCCGGGGGCAAAGCCGGCATTCTTCCGGGAACGCAAACCGGTCAAAGTGACACGGAATGAGGGCGAGCTGCCGGGCAGCGAATTGTCGGATCCGACGGTGGGGCTGCGCGGCGATGGGCCGGGTGCGGCTGAGATCGAGGCGAAGGTGGTTGAAGAAGTCGCGAGGGATTCCATATGAAGATACGTGGCGTACTACTTGGTTTTGTGTTGGGTTTCGTTTTGTTGGCTGGATCGGTGTTTGCCGGTGGGTACACCTCGGCGATTGGAACCAACGTGCTGCAGGTCTTGGGTATGCCGTCGTCCACGGCGGCGCCGGCCTGGGTGGCCTCCACGGCGGTCGTGGTGAACCAGTCGGTTCTGTCCAATGGCCGGGTGTGGCTGTGCGTTGACGCCGGGACCACGGGCACGGTGGCGCCTCATGGCTCGGTTGACTTTACGGACAGCGGCGCTATCTGGCGTCCCGTTCTGCGCGGCGTGCGGCAGGGGCTGATCCTGGCCAATAACAGCGCCGCCGAGATAACGGTCGCCTTCTTCCCTGATGTGACCGAGGGCACCAACGGCGTGGTCCTCGATGTCGGGGCGGCCTTGGTTATGACCGGTTACGGAACCCCCCAGTCCGGAATCTTCGCGGTGGCGGGCGCCGCCGGCAAGACCCTGTACGCTTGTGAATGGTAATCATCCCGGAGGTACCGCTGCCATGAAGTATAGAATCCCCTTAATCATGCTCGCCATGGCCGCGGTATCCCATGCCGGCCAGATTAACATCGTGAGGCCCCGGGGCCTGTTGCCCTCGCAGACCAACGAGATAATTGCCGAGGCTGTGGCCCAGGCGGAGACGGCCGGGGATCTGGTTTACTATCCAAAGACCGGTGGCCCGGTCACCGGCAACATGACCGTAAGCGGAACCGCGACCGTTACCAACACACTGACCACCAAGGGCAACGTATCGTTCGAGGGCGACACTATTCCGTTCGGTCCGACGGCATACGGCGATGGAACCGAGTGTGAGCTCTATACTCGCAACGCTGGCCGCACGACCTTCTACGGCGGGTATTCTACTGGCGGCGGTGTGCTGGCTGGATACGGCATCGCGGGTACAAACCTGTTCGGCATTTCCGGTATGCTCGAAGCCGACCTGTTCATGTTCGCGTTCACCCCGGACGGCAACACGGCGCGGCGGATACACATGTTGGATTCTGCGTCGGCGTTGGCGTGGACCCTTGATACCGCCACAGGCAATGTTGACCACCACGGCAATGACTCAACGAATGCCGGGCTTGTGTCTGCGCTGAACTTTCGATTCAAGGATGAGACGGAGCTCGGCAGCATACAGGACTTCGTGGGGGTGGAAATACTCGGCCACAACCGAAGGTTGTATAATGCGGTCAGTGCGCCTATGATGGATTTCAAGGACGACAACATCAACGGTCTCGGGAATATACAGACTAACTTCGTGACGCGGCAGTACCACGACTATGCCGGGCCAGTGACCCAGGCGACGTGGAATGTATATCAGTTCGGATACCGTCCTACGGCTCGTACATTGCTGTCCCTGTTCGGAAAGACCCAAGCTGGCACCGTTACCGTGGACATCGTGGAGGCGGCTACCAACAGCGCATGGGGAACATTTACAACCAACGTAACGCTTATACTGACCACGACCGGAGCCAAGACCACGAGTATGGCAGACTCTGCGGTGGCCGCCAATAAGTTGCTTGGCTGGCAGTTCCGGGAGCGGGGAGCCACCTGCTCGAACGCTACGTGGACCCTCGAGTATCTGGGAGAATAACCATGATTACGCACCTGGTCATCGCGATACCGGAAGGCGACGGGACTTACGGCTGGACCAAACCCGAATCCTATGCAACTGCGCAGGAACTGCTCTATGCCCTGTATGCTGGGCGGGTCAGCCGGGAAGGTTGTATGCAGAATTGGGTGCTGATGCGTAAGATCGAGGGCCATGAGCCTGTTCATGTGTTCTGTGACAGCGCCCGCAACCTGCTGGGCGACCGGTTCCTTATGGGTATGGCACCGGCCTACGTGGCCGAGATGGCGGGTGCCGTGACGGACGAAACGTGTAAATGGGGCATGACCGAGGATCCCCAGGCGCTGTTGACTTCGTGGGGCATTGAACCAGTCCCTGTCGAGGGCGTGCCGTGACGGTACGGAATGCCATAGTCATTATGGTGGTCTCGACGCTGTTGGCACTGGGAGTACAGGCGGGGTCGTTGTTTGGCCCGCCCGCGCTGTGGACCTATATGCAGGTACCGGGTGGCGCGGTGGCTCCTTGGACCCCGGCAGACCTTGGGACGAACCTTGTCCTGTGGCTAGATGCGCAGGATTCATCCACGCTGTTCAGTGACGCGGCAGGCACCACGGCGGCGACGAACAACGGTAGGGTTGCGCGTTGGAATGATAAAAGCGGATATTCGAGCCACGCGACAAACTCGACGTTGTCCCAGCAGCCTGTATTACAGGGAAGTAAGTTTGGTGGCCTGTCTTCGCTTTACTTTGACGTAGCCGGTTATGGCGGTGATGACCTGCGGTTTGTTAAGGTTGTCACACACGCGCAGACTCAGGATGTATGGGTTGTTGCGGATACTACTGGCATGAACACATCGTACCGGGCGGTCATGACTAGGTACTGGGTTGACTCTGCTGGTAATCGCGGATGGGCTCCCTATTTCGGTGTAGATACGGATTATACTCCGGCTGTCTATCGCGGCGCGATAGAGGCAAAGTGGGCCGCTACTGTGCAGCGATCCGCTCTGTTTAATTGGCGCGTGTATGGGGCAAGTGCTTCTGCCGTACGTATGGATGGTGGATCAGACGTGGCTGACGCCTCATCCACGTCCGGAGACCTCACTTACTTTTCAGCCGTCGGTCTACCTAACGGTAACACGCAGCAGCCTGCTGCGTGGTACGGTTCCGTCATTGTTGCCAACAATGTTTCCGAAGATAATCGTAAGCGTATGGAGGGCTATTTAGCTCAGCGGTGGGGCCTAGAGGATTTGTTGCCTCCGCTGCATCCATACCGCACGACAAATCCTTTTGCTTGGGACTTGGCTTATACAAATAATGCGTTACAGTGGCTCTTTACGCTTACAGACAACCCGACACCGGACACCAGTTACATCGGCACGAACAGCGGGACGTTGGGTGCTGGTGCCGCAAAGCCGACATGGGTAGCGGCGACGGGCGGTGTGGATTCCGCATATTCCTTTGATGGTGGGGATTACATCTGGAAGAACGCGGGTCTTGGGGATATAGCAACCAAGACGAGTGGGGCCGTTGAAGTGTGGATTGCTCCATTTACTACCGCTGTAGATATTGATCGGGCTTGGTCTTTTTATCGCAATGCTGACGCGCAGTCAACAGGTCTTACGTTCGATAATAAATACAATGCCACGGCGGGATTAAACGCACGGTGTGTTGTAGATGGTACGATTCAATGGGAATGGACTCTCGTTGGTGGGCAGACTCCAGCGATTGCTGGATGGGTGCAGTTTGTTGTGTCTCATGATGGTACAGAGGCTAGCATTTATCGCAACGGCGCGTTGTTGCCCGGAACCTTCACTATTACCACGGATAAAACGGCTTGGTTTAAGTCAGTCCTGACAGATGCGACTTATGACGCGGACCACTTCAATGTCGGCGCAACACTTTACAACGGGACCCTCGTTCACGGATTCACCGGAAGATTAAAGTCACCCCGCATCTACACCCGCGCCCTTACCGCCGCCGAAGTTGCGACCAATTTCTGGATGACCGCGACGAATCACGGCTGGACGAAATGGGACTTCGACAACCGTAACGGCCTGTATCTCGATCAGGCGTTGGCTTGCTCATTCAACTACAACTCTGCGGATCAAAGCACAAACCGGAATCATGGTACGGTAAGCGGGGCTACGCAGATTTATCCCAACAACAATGGGGCAAGGACATTTGACGGAATCAATGACACCATTACCTACACGGTAGCGCAAACCAAAAACGCATACACCCTTTGGGCGGCAACAAATGTGACGTGGCGGCATTATGCAACGCTCGGCGGAACACAGTATGTTGATGCTGTTGCGGCGTCATTTACAAACAAGTTTTGGTTTACCAGCGGAAACACGGTTACGCTCGGGAAGAATGCCGGAACATACGGCGCGTTTGACGGCGACAACTTCCGTATGTTCACGGCGTTAACACCGGCACAGTTGACCACATTGAAAAACGCAGGCCGCCAATGACCACCCTACGCCACACCGCCAAGCTTGCCGTATGCCACGCGATAGACGCGGTTGGTGTTGTGCTGTGCGCGGTGGCCGGTGGGTTACTCGGGTTGATCGGGGAGGCGTTATGGAAACCGTTAATTTTATAGCAATGGTGATCGGATACGGCTTCATGGCGTTTGTCGTAGTGGTTCTCGTGGGTAACGCGGTGATGATTATTTTGTCGCATCTGTTTGAACGATTCATCGGTACGGGCGGGAGAGTGAAGCCGTGATGGAAACCGTTAAGGAAATCGTGGCCGTCATACTGATATTCGGCTTCGTCGTGCTGGCTATCGGCGGCATGATCAACGCGGCTGGCGGCGGGAACGGCGGGAGGAAGGTATAGTGTCTGCGACTACATGCGCCAGATTGTCCAGCATCTTTATGACGGAGGGCTGATCAAATGAACCGGTTGTTTCTACTTGCCACGGTGCTTGGGTTGTGTCTATTATCGGGCTGTACTACGGACAGACCCGCATACGGGGATGGTTCCCCCTACACCGAGGGCTGGCCGGCGCCAGGATGGTGATGCTTTATGACAGAATCCAGGAAGCTGTTGTTCGGAAAATGGCCAGTCGGAGACGTCGTACTGACGAATCCGGCAGACCGCGTATTCCGTTCCGTTCATCCGATTCCCGTCTCTTATCCCGTCAAGACACCCAAAGAATCAATAGATCATAGAAACTACTGTCCGCCGCACGAGGACCAGGGATCCAATCCGTGGTGCCTGATCCACGCCATGAAGCAGATCCTGGAGGCGTCGAAGTGGCGTCGTGAGCACGTTCTGGTTGACAACATCGCGGTCCCGGCTGACTGGTACGCCGAGGCCAAGCGTCTCGATGGCGATCCCAAAGGCGACGGCACCACGATGTCAGCGGGTTGGCAGGCCGGGCGCAACCTGGGGGTCATCGCGCCCGAATCGAAATTCCGCGACATTCGCACTTTTGAGGAATACCAACTGGCGGTCGAGGACCACCTGGTCGTAATTTCCTGCTTTGCCGTGACCGACCGGGGCTGGAATGCCGGACCAGAGGGCTGGGTTCATCCCCAGGGACCGATCGTAGGGTACCACGCGGTGACCGGCATTGGGTACAGCGTGCCTGAGGATTGGGCAGGATTTCAGAATCAGTGGACGGGCTTCGGGGCCAAGGGGTTTGGCCGGATGCGCATCCATCAATGGAAACAGTACTACTCCGGAGGGTTTGCCATTGACATGACGGCCGTCCCTGCACCGGCTATGGGAGGTACGGTATGAGCCTTATGACATTCACCAAGGTATCGTTCGGGTTGATGGTTGCTACGTTGGCATCGATGCTGGTTACCGTAGCCAACGCGGCCTCGTTGCCCGACGCACAGACGTTGTCTGAGTCAACGCCGCAACAACTTCTGGCGTGGATTGTGGTCGTGGAAGCCGGCATCATAGTGGCCATGGCAGGCGCATTGGTACAGGCATACCGTAATCGGGTTGCTGCTTTGGAACACCAGGTGGAAGCGTGCCGTAAGTGTGCGTCGATCATAGCCGAGGCGGTGCGGACAGCGCGGAGAGAAGGCGCAGAACAGGAAGCGAGGTCAGCATGAAGTTACCGGCTCTGTTGTATGGTGGAACCACAGCGGGCGAGTGGCCGCAGCTGGACGCAAAGAAATATGCGAGCCTGTTGAAGTCGTCCGGTTGCAATTGTAGCCTGATCGAAGCCACGGCTCCGCAGTATGGCCCAGACGGCTGGCGCCCCCTCGATATGAACGCGATCGTGTCGAAGGTCATTACCTGGGTCAAAGCAATGCAGGCACAGAAGCTTTGGACCGTGTTGCACTGGGTCAACGGCAACGACGATGACCGGCTTAAGGTCCACGGTCTGAAAGCCCATATGGAGGCGTTGAAGAAGTTGATTACCGAGTGCGGTACCGACTACGTTATTCTTTGCCCTGTTGCTGAAAAGAACAACGACCGGGACGAAGCGGAGTGGGAGCGGCATTGCCTCGGAACCTGGTCGGCGGCTGGCGGGCACCTGGCCTATAATGGCACGGCGCGCCCGAGCTCTCTTCCCGGCGGTTATGCCGTCCTTGATTACCACATGCAGCGGCAGGATGACTTCGGCCCTACGGTCGCAGGCCTCGTGCTGCTCGATACCGACAATGGTCCCATCATCAACAGTCTGCGAGGCTCGGGTGTGCCTGCGGGTTCCTATTGGGACCCCGTCAAGGTATCCAACTGGGCCAAGGCGTGCGCGGCCCGGGGCCGGTCGATCAATCTGTATCAGGCGAATTCGAACGTCATGGATTATGCTGCGTTGTCGGCGCTGTCCAAGGCGTACGGCGCAGCCCCCGCCCCAGTCGATCCGTCGCCGTCCCCGAAACCCAACCGGCCCGATTGGTTTCAGAAGTTGGAAGCCTGGTGGAAATCAGTCTGGAAGAAGATCAAGCGATGAGCCGAAGTGTTTGCCATATAGCAGCGTTTTTGTTTGCCATATTGCAAACGGGTTGCCTGTCGATGCGGCCAGCGCCTGCGGGCGGGATTGAGATGGGCGTCGACCTTGCTCAGAGTCCGTCTTACGCCACGCGATATGCCCGGGCGTGGGCCTCGGAGCCAGGCAAGATGACTTGGAATCACGCGCTCGGAGTGGTGGCGGCTTACGGAGCCAAGCAGTTTTTCGAAGAGTACGACGTGTCGGTGAAGCGACGGGACGAATCCGGATCCGAGACGGCGGCGGAGCCCGGCAAACCGCCTATCGTCATTCAGTTTGCCGACGGTTCGAGAGTGGAGATACCGCGATGATCACACAACGCGTACCGCAAGGGTTTTATCCTGATACAAGGGTAATCCTCATTCACTGTCCGGGAGAGACAAAAAATATACTGTCGGCGGATCTGGTCTACGTTGATTACGACGGTGAGGAGTACACCGCGCTTGCCGGTCTGGCCACGGATGGCGGCTCGAAGCCGCGGATATTCTGGTCTTTGTTCGGCCATCCATACGACAGGTTCCTGCCAGCGTACGTAATCCATGACGCCATGTGCGAGCGGGCCTGGTCTATGGTTGTGTCCGGTCAGGCGGCGGAGGGGTGGAAAGCCCGTAAGAAAGCCGACATACTATTCGCTCGCATGCTTGGATTCCTTGGTGCCAGTCGTAACACAGTGAAGTGGTACTATAAGGCCGTCCGTATAGGAGCCGCGTGGGACTTCCGCGGCACTGGGGGTCGTTGAAATGTTGGCATTTAGAGTAGGTAACATAGTTCCTCCAGGCGGCAAGTACTTCTTCGCAGTGCCGGAAACCGGCGTGCTTGTCGAGGATTACACGCGGACCGGGTTTCACATCAAGCTTCGGGCGCATTACCTCGAACATAAGTTGCCGGTGCCGGCAGATATGGAGCGGGTGGCTGAGGATTACATGTGCCGGCATCTGCCGGAAGGTTTCTGTTATGGTGATCCCGACGGCAAGCCCCGGGCGCATTTGCTTACCCTGTCCGATATTAAAACCCGCACGACGAACTGTTTCGCTGCTTCCGGCCGTAAGCTGGTAACGCCGGGGGAGGCCCGGACCCGCGGGTTGAAGTGCGGGGCCTGCAAGCTCAACGACCGGTCGGTGTGCCCGACCTGTATAGGATTGACCCAGTGGGCACTGCGGTCAGTAGGCCGGTACCCCAGCGAAGCCTACACGGACTGGATCGGCGTGTGCCTGGTTGACGGTATAGCCCTGCCGGCCAAGGTCAACGTAAGCATCCGGCAATGGCCGGACGATGTGAAAGCCGATGACTACGATACTGGCTGCTGGATGCTGCGTTTAGGGCTTGACCAAACGCAGGTTACGCCGTAATGTGCTGATGTATTTGATTGGAGAGGGGCGTATTCATGGATCTTACCGCCGAGAAAGACACGAAGCAGGAAGCGATTCAAACGGTCACCGACTCCGGCACTCCCGAGGCCCGTCGCATAGCCACCCCCGAGGCGGCGTTTTCGGTGTTTGACAAGTTGATGCGCGATGACGAGGCCGATGCCAAACGCCGGGCCACGTTACAGGGTATGAACGACGGCAATGCCCCCTACAGTCAGACGGAGTTGGAAGAGCTGGGCCTTGGTTCAATGATCAACGTGAACTTCATGTCCATGCGGGCCAACCTGGACGCCCGGGCGGCGGCCGCTCACGAGTTATTCGCCGAAGTCCCCACCTTGATCGAAGTAACCCCCTTCTCCGCCGATCCCCAGGAAGCCTTGGTGTTGCGGCACTACGCCCAGATTTTGGAAGAGGAATTCACCACGATGGTGTCCGAGTGGCGCGGGTTCCTGCCGATGATGGACCTGTCAGTGCGAGAGGCTGATCTGTACGGTATCGGCCCGGTGCTGTTCCCCGATGTCTATGACTGGCGTCCCAAGGCGTTCCGGCGCGGCAATCTGCTGATCGATGCCAAGGCCAAGGTTGATGTCGACGAGAACGACATCTATCTGATCCGCGATGAATACACGGCCGGTGACCTGTTTGCCAAGATAGCCGACCCTGAGGTCGCCGTCGACGGCGGATGGAAACCCGAGAATGTCAAGAGCATCCTGATCGACGTCTTCAAGAAAGATGAGAACGGTAACAAGGACGACGATTATCAGCGGTCGGTGTGGGAGTCGATCCAGCAGATGCACCGAAACAACGATCCCTGGTTCCAGCAGCGCCAGTTCCAACGGGTCAAGGTGGTTCATTTCCTGGTCCGTGAAGTCAGCGGTGACCGCAAGGTTACGCATCTGATAATTCCCGAGAACAAGAACTGCAAGTCCTTCCTGTGCGAGCGTCACGACGTCTTCGACAACATGGGTTCGGCGCTGTGGTGGCTGACCTTCAATTACGGTGATGGGTATGCCCGGTCGATCCGCGGCGTGGCTTCGTTCATGGCCCCGCACGACGATTTATCCAACAGATACCTGAGCCGAGTGTTTGATACCGGTTTCATGACTGCGGGCATCATTCTCCAGCCGCAGACACAACTTGATTTATCGCGGTTGCAGTTTACCAACTTCGGTCCGTATACGATCCTTCCGCCGGAGCTGAAAGTCCAGAACGCGCAGATAGGTTCACAGATGGGCTCGCTCATCCAGCTTCGCGAGGTGTCCGAATCCATCATGCGGAACAATACCGGGACATACCGGCCGCATGCCGAGAGCACAGAGAGTGCCGGGGATCGTAAGACTGCGCGGCAGGTTGTCGAGGAAGTCTCCAAGGAAGCCCGGTTTGAGAAGGCCGCGGTGGCGCATCGTTATAATCAATATGACCTGCTGTACCGCGAGATGTTCCGCCGGGCCACGGCAAGTGACTTGTTCGAGACGGTGCTGGGTAAGGCATGCAGCGGGTACGCCCTGGCCGAGAAGTTCCGGCAACGGTGTAAGGATCGCGGAGTCACGCACGCGATGTTCCACGCTGCCGTGGAGAAGTTCCGCCTGCGGGCGACCCGCGCCATCGGGCTCGGCAGCTTGGGCGTCCGGTACGATCTTACCAACCAGCTGCTGCAGGCCCGGGCCCTGTTCGACGAAGTCGGGCAGATCAACGCGGTGCGCGACTGGCTGGCGGCGCGGGTGGGGTACTCTAATGTCGATCGGTACAAGACCCAGATCGATCGTGATGCTGTGCCGTCCAGCGAGACTTCGCACGCCGTGCTGGAGAATAACGACTTGAGTGAAGGCACGCCGGTGCTGGCCGGGTCGGACCAGATGCACAAGACCCACATCGTCACGCTCGTATCGGGCTTGATTGTGCCGCTCCTGCAGGCTATCGAGCAGCGCCAGATCAGTGATCCGCAGCGCGCCTTGCAGACCTTGATGGTGGCGGGCCAGCATCTGGAAGCCCACTTGAAGTTTGTCATCCAGGACCCGGCTTTCGTTGACCTGGTGAAGACCGGCAAGGAAGTGCTGTCTGCGGTGCAGAAGGCCATTGTGCAGTTGACTCGTGTTGTCCAGCAGATGCAGGCCCAGCAGATGAAGATGCAGCAGGAAAACCAGCAGCGGATGCAGCAGGCCGATCAGGTATTGAAGGACCGCGACCTTGAAGCCAAGATCTACGAGATCAACAAGAAGGCTGAGCTGGAGCATATGAAGCAGGAAAGCCTGAACAACGCCCGGGCCGAGAAGACTGCGGTACAGATGGACATCGCCAAGATGCGGGCCGAGGCTGACGTACGGCTCAAGGCCGCAATAGCCGAGGCCGACATGCGGATCAAGGAAGCGAAGTCACAACAACAGGGAAGAGGGGAAGGTGCATAATGGTAGGTAGTGGATCGGGTGTGTTAACCAAAGTCGACAGATTGACACAGTATCTCGGTACCGCGGACGGTCAGCGGGCCTTCATCGAATGGTTGTCATCGGACGTTACGCAACTCATGTTGTCCGCGTCACGCGAGCTGGTGGCGCCCGTGGGGTTGGGCGATGCGCCCAGCGGCGAGGCCGCCCTGTACAGGCTCGGTGACACCGTCGGCGGGAACCGCGTATTAAATTTCATGTCCAATCCGCTGCCTTTGGTGGAAGCCAAGCGCATGCAGGACTCGTTAAGTGTCAGCCCTCGGTATGGCGCTGACAGCATTCTCAAGGAAGTCGGTTACAAGGAACAACAAGAAGAGGAGAAGAAGTAATGCCTAATCCGCAGCCACGTCAGGGACCGTTACGTATGCCGGGGGTTCAGCCCACGGCTTCAACGCAGCAAAGCAGCATGTGGGATCCGGCGGCCAGCATCGCCGGTATTGTAGGAACCGCCGGGAAAGAGGCGGCGCAGCCTGCACTGGCACCAGCTCCGGCGCAGCCCGTCGCTCCGGTACCAACCCTGGTACCAACCCCAGCACCAACCCCGGTACCAACCCCGGTACCAACCCCGGTACCGGCAGCCCCCGCGGCGTCACCGGCGCCAGTTGTTGCCAGCGACAACGACAACACGCCGATGATTCCGGATTCGATTTCCGGGGCGACCCCGGCAGGGGTAGTCGAACCCGAGGGCGAAGTCGACCCAGATCCCATGCCTGAGGAAGTCGAGAAGGGTGGGGAAAAGCAGCGGAACGCCTGGACCAGCATCAAGCGCGAGAAGAAGGAATTGGCCAAGCAGGTCAAGGAACTTGAACTTAAGGTCTCGCAGATGGACCAGAGCAAGCCGCCTGAAATGCAGAAGCTCATCGAGATGCAGACCAAGATTGACGAGTATGAAAACCGCATAGGGCAGTTGGATATCTCTCAGTCCAAGGCATTTAAGATGCAGTTCGAAATGCCGATGAATAATGTGGTGAAGAGCGGCGTCGCGGTCCTGATGCGGGGCGGGCAGTCCAAAGAGCAGGCGGAACAGCTTATCGGCAAGATACTTACATCGAAAACACAGGAAGAACTGGACAACCTCGTGTCCAGCCAGCCGATTTCGGTGCAAGGTGCTATGGTCACGATGGTTACACAGTATTCACAGCTGGTGGATCAACGTGACGAAGCCGTGAAGAACTGGAAGGACACCCGGGCGGTGCTGGAGACCAAGACTGTGCGGGACGAGGACATCCGGCTGGCCCAGGATCTGGAACGTGACACGCAGGTTGCGGTGCAGGCAGCCATCAAAGGCGGCAACTGGATGTTCGTCAAGGATCCCAATAACGCCGAGTGGACGAAGTCGGTGGAGCAGAGGGAGCAGCTGGTCCGCGGCATCATGCGGAGTGCGAAGCCTGCCGATCTGGCTTTGTGGGTAGCCGAGGGCGTGACCGCCAAGGTTCTGCGCGATGCCTACATGGCTGAGCGCAAACGGACCGCGGTCCTTGTGGCTGAGTTGAAGAAACTGCAGGCTGTCGTTCCGGCCCTGGGTGGAGGGGGAGCAGCCCCAACGCCGGCCGGGCGGATACCTGCCACAGGTCCGCGCACGGCGTCTGGAATGATTAACTCCTTGTTTGCCTGATCCGTACAGGCATCGATCATAAAGTCCCCGCAGACAAAAATCTGCGGGGCCTTTATTTTTTGTTGACGGAAAATCAAAATTCAGGTAGTGTTCGTCTCGGAGTAAAGAAGCACCCTCCTGATTGCTCCGTCAGGCCAAGACCCGAGGGCGGGTAGAGGTTAAGCATAGCCGATTGCCTCGTTGGCGTGATGCGACGTTTCATTAACCAGCAATCAGGGAGGGCATACCATGCCGCCTCTTCAAGGTCTTGCGAATTACAATCAGAAGATGCTCACGTTGGCTGAGCATTGGGATGAGTTCATTATGCAGCGTCAGATGGTCAACCCCAACATCTGGCACGATCGGATTCCTCGTGGATCCTATGAGCTGTTCAACGGGTACGAACAGAAAACCAACATCTACCGCGGTGGTCTGCCGGTTCAAGCCGGATTGAGCACGTGGAAGAGCCTGGCCGCTTCGCGTAAGGCGAGTGCCGATGATCCTGGATTCGACAGCTGCGCCCCGGGCACTCCTCACACCTATACCTACGCATGGGAAACCGTGCAGTACAGTGGGTATCAGGATGAATGGCAGTCCGAACCGGTTTGTCTGAACGACATGAAGTTCGTCGACTTCGCCAAGGAACAGCTGGCCCTGGTTGTTCGTACCGGCGTTGAGTACGGCATGAGCATCATCGAGAACTGGAATCGGGAAATGTATGTGTACCGGTCCGCGTTGGCCAATCGTACCATGGTGCTGGCCGAAGGCGCCCTGCAGTTCGAAGACAGCGCGACCTACCGGTTCGCGTATGATCCGTTTGCAGTCACGACCGATGTCGATGGCGCCTCGGTTCCGTATATCAAGTTCGACGACGGGCTGGAAGTCAGCACGTTGAACTGGACCTACCTGGATTATCTGCGCGCCTCGTTGGCCGATCGGGCCGGCGAAGCGTCGATTGCCCGGGAATCCGGAATGCCCATCTTCGGGCTGATGATCGATCTTCTGGACTTCGAACGGTTCGTGCTGGCCGACTCGGCCCTGCGCGAAGACTTCCGTTATGCGAAGCCCCAGGAAATCATCCGCGGTTACGACTTCGGGCTGAAAGTGTACCGCGGCTTTGCCCTGATGCACGACTCCCGGCAGATGCGTTTCCGGTTCATGAAGATTGGTGCCGGAGCCAACTCCACCGACGACGAGACCGGTAAGGTCATCGCCACCCGCGTCCTGCCCCTCAAGGCCGGCCGCGCCGTGACGATCGGTAACGTTCCCGAGCCCAATCCCGCCTACTACCGGGCCGAAATCGGTATTGGCGTGATCTTCATGAACGACGTGTTCAGCAACCTGTTCGTTCCGTCCATCACCGATCTCGGTTCCGGGATGTCCTTCGGGGCAGCCGCAGGCCTGACCGGTGACTGGAAGTGGATCAACATCCCCGATCCGGTTACGAACATGCTCGGCGAAACCGGGTTCTTCTATGGCCGTCTGCAGGTGTTTCCGAAACCCCTGTTGTTCTCGGCCGAGACGACCGTGTTTGCGTATCGTCGGTGCCCGCAGTCCTGGCGTACCGTTTGCGGTATCCAGGATCTGTCCGATGTGGCGACCGGGGCAGTCAGCCCGGCGGCTACGCCGGTGGCTGGTGATTTCAGCGCGACCAATCGCACGGTCACGATGACCCTGGCCAGCAAGATTGACGCAGGCGTTGGATCGCCGGTGACAATCAAGAAGGACGACAGCAACACGTTCGCCGCCATTGTGGCTTCGGATGCCCTTGCCCCCACGTATACCTTTACGTGGCTCAGCGGAGCCTCCAACGCCCCCGTGGCAGTGACGGAGATGGACAACATCACGATCGTAACGGTGACCGCGTAATCAACTTTCCGGCGGTGCCTGGTTAACGCCGGGCGCCGCTGGAAGTTTTCTCTTGATGGAGGATACGGTAATGAAGAATAAGTTTGGCAAAGTGCTTGGTTTGATTCTCGGACTCGCGCTGGTTGTGTCGGTCGCGGCTTACGCCGTGACAGTCACCAATCAGGGTCAGGTCATAACGGTCACCACGTTGGATGAAGTGGCGGCAGACGGTACAGTGTTGAAGGATCAGTCGGTGTACGACAGCGGAGCGGATCTGCGGGGCCTGATTGTGGCTCATTGCAAGATCACGGCTTCCACTTCCGGCAGCGAGGTGTTCGGAACGGTCAACGTTCCCAAGGGCGCCATACTGCTTGAGAACGGCGTGATCGAAGTGTACGAAGCGGTTCTTCCCGCCACGTCCACCAACGCGATCACGGTCGGCGGAGTGACCGTACTTGCTACCGGCACGACCCTCGGGTCCACCGGCATCAAGGCCGCTGTTTCGTCCGCGGCGATCACCACGAGCGCAGGCAAGGCCACCCTGGTCATTTCGGGCTCGGCGGCTACTTCCGGCGTGTTCACGGTGTACCTGCCGTATGTTCGCGGGATGGCCCAATAATTAACCCGGACCGGGGATCCGTCTGTACGGGTCCCCGGAACGAGTTTATGGAGGGTGGAATATGAAACGCATTTCTGTAGTGCTTGCTGGGCTGGTGCTGGTGGGTTCTGTTGCGGTGGCGGAGACCGATTATCAAGCTACCAAGCGGCTCAACGACATTGTGTCCGGCAAAGATAACGCCAATCAGATCCGCGTGCTGCGGGTGCTTGGCGCCGGTACCGTGGGTGGGGCCTTGACAGTGACTGGTGGTGTTGTAGGCGACACGACCGGCGATGTTACCGGCAATGTTACCGGCGATCTGACAGGTAATGTGACTGGTGATGTTACCGGCGATCTGACAGGTAATGTTACTGGCAACGTTACCGGCGATGTAACTGGTGATCTGACCGGTGATGTAACAGGCAACACGACCGGATCGCATACTGGTAGCGTCAACTCGTCTTCCTTGCAAGAGTCGGCCATTAACGGCCCGCTCGAGATTGGGAATTATCTGCAGTTCACGCCGCTGTCACTTAACGTCACGAACACTGAAGCGTTGACTTTGGATGCCCGGGCTCAGTATAACATGACGGGTACTCTCACCACCAACGTAGACGTCACGATCGCCAATCCGGATGCCGGCGGCGCGTCAGTCGTGATTGTAAACGCTGGAACGAACACCATCACGTTCACAAAGGCAGCCAACCTCGCTCTTGGGGGCGCTACCCGTGAGTTGGGGCAGTACGACTTGTTGGAACTTCGGGCATTGTCGGCCGCGGTATGGGTCGAGAAGGCCTTTATCGACAACACGCTCGGTCCGTGATGCAGTTTCCCCGGGGGCAGAGGGTGAGTTCTTCCTCCTCTTCCTTGTAGCCCTCTGTCCTCGGGGTCTTTTAATGGAAGGGATGAACCATGACTTGTCCGACATGTGTAAGTCAAAGTTGCCCGGAATCAGTTCCGGAAATCAACATCGAGCAGAATACCATTGATGCTGCCTCCTCTTTGAGTATCGTCGTGTCGGATTTGGTGCCGGCAGACCCCACGAAGAAAACCATTTCCATACAGGTGGCAGACGCCGGGTACTGGCTGTTGCGGGTGTGGATCGTTGACCAGGTCTACGCCGGGGTGCCTACGGATCAGGAGACCCTCACTCCTCCGACCCAGCCCGGAGCCAGTTCGTTTTTCAAGGTTACCGATTCGACCGGATTATGCGAGTTTGAAGTGGAGAATGCCACGCCTGATGCGTTCTATATACAGGCGGCCCTGTGTGGCGCGGTAGTGGTGAGCGAAGTCGTCGTTGTGGGGGTGTAACAATGCGTAAACTTTTCGCGATTGTCGCCGTCGTCGGAATGGTGGCTTTCATGTCACAGGCCCAGACGATGAGTCGGCTCCCTGGCGTGTTGTTTCCGTCCGATCGCGGGCCGCGCAACCTGGCAACCCTGACTAATTCTTTGGCCGGAGTGGCGTCGCTGCCTTATACCTTTGCGCTCGATCGCGGGACTTGGGTCGTTACAGATGATTTGACTGTTCCGACTAACGTGACGGTCTTTATGTTGCCTGGAGCCAAGTTCAGCATTTCCTCCGGTAAAACCTTGGAGCTGCTCGGCGGGTTCGTGGCCGGCGTGGAAGAAGTTTTTACTGGGTCCGGTACCGCAAGCGGGCCCGCGGTCTTCCCGTACCGCATACCGGAGTGGGGCAGCACCTCGCAGTACGCTATCGGAGAGGGCTATCTGGAAACCGAGTTCGATTCCCGGTACTCTACGTTCAGCACGAACGACAGTTATACCTATGCCGACGGCACCACGCAGAGCGTGGATCGGCTGGTTGTGCGAGGACCCATGACCGGGACTACGGCTACGGTCGATCGGGTTGTCGCCGATGTCATCGATGTCGGGGTAGCGAATGTTGATACCGGCAATCTTGACGTGGCCAACATCGGGGACCTGAATGTTACAGGTGACTTTTTGAACCCGAGCAATGACATGGCGATTTCGTTCATGGGGTTTCCTAAGCTCACACTGACTACGAATATGCTTACCATCGTGTCTTCGGGCGGGACCCCACTAACGCACGCGCAGTTCACGAATGCGTTGGATAACGATTTAAGTACCGTAACAGCAACTGCGTCCGGTAACGCGAACGCTCATGTCTATCAATTTGATTTAACCGAGGGGTATACCGGGTGGTTGACAATGAAGGCGTCGGCTTATAGTGCCTCTGGTAGTGTGGCTGTAGACGGCTTTAGCGGCTACTCGTCGAGTCAGCCATCGGGAATAGCGGATGGACAATACTTTTTTAGAGGAAGTCTTGCCAACCAAGGAGGAACGACGAACGCTCAAATATTTACCATTCCGATAAATGGAAGATGGGCCGGCTTTCATTTCATCTGTGCGACCGCGGCCGGCAGTTACATTATCTCGGATATGTCTATTTATGGTACCACAAACGGCTACAGAAACATGGGGGGGAGCGCCCTCTAAGTCGACACAACGTAGTAAAATAACGTAAGATGTAGTGGATTTAGCCATGATTCTATCACACAGGATAAAACTCGAACCAGGGCTCTGGCTGGAAACATACGTTTCTAGTGAAACCATCCTGGATGAAGCAGGAACTTAACCTGGCGACTTCTACGAGTTGCCATAAATAAGAAAGCAGGCTTCTGATGTACAAGGTTATTACAGCAGTTCTGTTGATGGTGGTCACCGCGACGACTTCTTTGGCCGCGGAATGGAAGACAGTGCAGGTGGTGGGCGGGGAGGTCAGGGCCGTCACAACCACAGCCATCGCAGGCGCCCATACTCCTGACCCTGCCAAGAACGAATACCCAACCGACTACGTGTTCCCTGTCGAAGACGTCATGTATTGGAAGAAAGTTGGTAACGACTGGGTGGCGATGAACCTGGCCGAGCAGGCCGTAGTCAACGAATCCAAGAAGCAAAAGGCCCTCGTTGATGCCCAGGCCAACGTGGACATGGATGCCTTGTTTCAGGCGGTAGCGGACGCGGTGAAGAACAGCCTGAAGACCAAAGCAGAGGTTGAGCAGGCATTCAAGGCCGGAGTGGATCCGAAGAAGCAGAAAGACACGGCAGACAAAATGTCGAATAAGTGATGGGGTAGCATGCAAAGGTTCACGCCATCACAAATTTCCTTGTTGAACCAGTTGTACGCCGCGGCCGGGGATGACCTGATCCCCGGTTCCTGGCTTACTTCCGGCACCGTCCTTTACACCAAGCTGGATCCGGTTACGCTCAACGCCGCTCTCGACGGGCGGTATGTCAGGCTTGTCACAGCCTTCGGCGGCCAGGTCGTAGGTACCTACAACAATCTTCGCATCTTGCTTCCCACCGGCGGCTACATAAATTTCGACGGCTCCGAGAATGCAGTGGTGGCAATCGGCGGGGCAGCAGACGGCATCCGTATTGGCAACCCCACCGATGGTAATTACCTTGTAGTGGAGGCCGACGGCACCTTGAAGTTCGTAGGCGCGGCTACCATATGGGATGACATGCGATTCCCCGCCTCCGGGTTCAATCCGGCTGGGTCGACGGCGCCGCCGACTGTCGACACGAGTACCGGGATGCTTCTTTTCAGCGGAACCGCAGATAACATAATCGGCGGTATTGCGCAGATGCCACATTCCTGGAAGGTGGGCTCTACGATACGTCCCCACATGCATCTTCGATTTCCCACAGCGTCGGCGAACAACACGCGGTGGAGTTTCGGGTATGACCTGGCGAACGTGGATGGAAACTTCGTTAACGCCTACGGCACCTACACAGCCGGAGGAACCATAACCGTTGCCAACCCCAACAACGCGCTAAAGCACGCCAAGGCTTCGTTCTCCACGATAGACATGACAGGTTACACCATGTCGTGCTGCATAATGTGGCGGATCACCCGGCTCGCAGCGTCTGATGCCGCTGACAATGACCTCGCGAATTGTGCGCTTTTGGAGTTTGACATTCATTTTGAAATTGATACCGTTGGTTCGAGACAGGAATTCATAAAATAATGGCCACATCCGCAGTAGCCGACAGTTTCTCCTCCCTGATGGGCGGCATGAACGAGAGCCTTTCGCCCTCGCTCCTGCCGGCATCCCAGTTTGCCAAGGGTATCAACATTGCCATCCGCGGCGGCAGCGCCCGGACTCGTCCAGCCTTCGTGCTGGAGGCGGTTACCGGCATGCCTACAGCCGGCGTTTTCCAAGGCGGCGCACGGTGGAGTCTGCCGAGCGGGGATTTCCTGGTGTTCGTGGTTGCCGGTGTCGTGTACGCGATGAACGTCGACACCAACGTCTTGTCGAACTTTGGCGTGTTGTTGAACACGTCGGCACAGTGTTATTTTCAGCAAGCCGATCAGTATCTGGTGATTCAGGACGGCGTGACGACCCCAATCGTGTTGTATTATACCGGCGGCGCCCCGGCCCAATACGTTGCCGGGCACACTATTCCTATCGGCACCATAATGCAATATGGCCACAGCCGGTTGCATCTGGTCGCCAACACCCCCGGCAAGGGCTACTTTACCAGCGGCGATGTGCTGATCCCGACCGACCCCAAGACGGTTCTGCAGTTCACCGAGACCGAGTATTGGGCAGGCGGCGGCGCCCACGGGCTCCCCGCGGAGATGGGAAATGTCGGTGGAATGGCCTTGTTCCGCAACTCGGCCACTGGCACCGGAGTCGGCGACATGATCGTAATGGCCCGTAACGGGGCTGCGGCTTTTGACCTCTCGGTGACCCGTACCCAGTGGGGAACCACGGCCTTGGGCCAGGTTCTGTTCTTTGACGCCGGTACCGAGAGCCCGCAGTCCGTGATCTCCATTAACGGGGATGTCTTTTACCGGGGTCTTGACGGCATTCGGACCATCCGGTACACGACCCAGTGGCTGGGAACCTACTCCGGTCAGCTGTCCAGCGCTCCGCAATCCAACGAGATTGGCAGCTATTTCAAGGACGAACCCAGGTCCTACCTGCCCTACGTGTCCGCGGGCGCGTGGGACAACTACGCTTTCGTGACAGCGGCTGGCGTGGATTCCCGGTACTTTAAGGCGATAACGGTGCTTGACCTGTTCGCCCTTAATTCGCTCGCCCAGGCTTCGGCCCCCGCCTATGCCGGGATCTGGACCGGGTTGAAAGTGGGACAAATTGTCCCAGCTCTGCGGGGCGGGGAACGGGTGTGCTTCGTGTTTGCGGAGGGTCCGAAGCTGTACCGGATTGACCCGGCAGTTTACCAGGACGGCAGCAACGATTCCAAGATCGAAGCGCAACTGATCACCCGGGGCATGTCGTTCGGGGATGGGGTGTTCGTCAAGCAGTTCAGATTCATCGATCTGTGGTTCAGCGATGTCAGGGTGGATACGGCGGTGTCGGTTTACATCCGCCCGGTCGGCCAACAGAAATGGCAGCAGGTGAGCACCACGAGGACCATCGCAGCCCCGGCTGACGGTTCCCCCGGCTACATCCGGCGGGTGCGTTTTGCGCTTGATTCTTTCAATTCGACCTGCAACACTTCTTCTGGTGAACCTCTATATGTTGGAACGGAGTTTCAGGTGGCGATAAAGTGGACAGGATATCTTGCGATTGACCGTGCGGTTCTGGCCGCCGAACGAATGCAGGAACCTCCTCCGTTAAGCTGCACGAGCAGCACGGTCGCCATGCCTACCGGCGCTTCGGCAGGCGTTACCTTGAGCGATTTCAGTTACGAGATTGGTGGTGCATGATGCTGCATACTTTGGCAGATGCGCGTGAGGCCGTCGGGCGGTTCGTCGAGGCTGGGTCCTGCGACACCGCCATCATCGACCAGCGGATCAACGAGGCGCTGGAACGTCTGATGGACCTGCAGCCTTGGGAATGCCTGCGCCGGCAGATCCGGTTTACGGTTTGTGGCCAATGCATTGCGTTGCCCTACAACGTCGAGAAGCTGCTTTTCCTTGACACCAACGGGGTGCCTGCCAAGATTTTCAGCCAGCCATACCAGTTCCTGTCCTCCGGTCCCGGGGATCTGGCGTACCGCACCGGCGGTGGTTCCGGGTTCCAAGACGCCGTGGACCTGGGTGGCATGCATGCCGTGATGTACGATCTGCCCCGCAGTTACGAGTACCCGGCAGACACCTGCGTGACGCCGTCCGGGTGGCGCCTGGCTGCGTTCTCGACCAGTGCGGACGACGTCGGATCCGCCATGACTATTTCCGGCTTTAACAGCACGGCCCATGAGATATTTACCGGCAGCGACCGCGGCGAAGCGTTGGCAGTTCAGCGGTGGCGCGGCGGCACGCAGGGTGAGTTGCTTGGTCGTTGGGGCGAGGCCTTGGCGTTGAGCACCAATTACTTCAGCGATATCCACAACGTGACCAAGACCGAAACGGTCGGGTATGTCTCCCTGTTGGCCGTCGACACCACGACCAATTACATTTCGTTCCTCGCCAAGTACCATCCAAAACAGGTCGGGAATATGCAGTTTCGTCGTTACAGGATCACCAACAAAAGTTGCGCCAGCATGGCCAACGTGCTGGCCTTGGTGCAGTTGCGCCACGTTCCGTTGGTAGACGCCACCGACATTCTGCCGGTTACAAGTTTGCAGGCCTTGAAGCTGATGGTCATGGCGATCCGCGAAGAGAACGCGTCGAATCTGGAAGGCGCGGCGAACTTTATGAGGCTGGCGGAAGCGGTGTTTGCGAAACGGGAGGAAGCGGCCACCTTGTCCGGCGGTACGCCGACGATTCTCAACGTGTGTGCGAGAACAGCGCCTGGTCGAAGCATGAACCGGCGCGGAATGATTTTGTGAGGTAGCTTATGGCCTTCGATCCAGTAACAGCAGAAGCAGCAGCTACAGGCGCCAATTTTGTAGGCGCTTCCGCGGGCGTAGGAGCCTTGGCAGGATTCGCCCTGCCGGTTGCCGCGGCTCTTTTGGACAAGCCCAACTACACCTGGCGTAACATCATAGCCGGGTCTGACATAGCCGAAGCCGGTGGCGACTTGCGGGATATCCTGGCTGAGAATAGTGGGTCGGGTAAACCTGCCGTCCTCTCCCCCGAGCAGCTGCTCGCCATGTCGACCCAGCAGTCCAAAGAGATGCTGGATGCCCAGATCGCGGCCTCGAAAGAGATGGCCCAATTTGCCCGCGAGATGTTCCCCGGAGATTCCAAGTTGGCCTTGAACACAGCCCTCGAAGCTGCCGGCGTCCTGGATCAGGCGAACCGTACCCGCATGACGGACCTGCTTACCGACCTGTTCGGCGACGACGCGATGAACGCCATCTACGGCGAGGGCCGCGAAGCCCACGACGCCATCACCAACATTTCGAAGACTTACCTGGAAGACATCATGCCCGGTATGATGCAGATCTCAACGGACCTGTTCAACCAGGCCGGGGCCGCAGTGTCCAGCTTGATTTCCGGAACAGTCCCCGAAGAGACCGCATTATCCATCCGCCGTTCACTCGCCGAGACCATGCCGAACCTGGGCATCGCCGGGGTTGAGCGGTTCGGAAAAGAGTTTTCCCGTAACATCGCATCGTCCTCCCTGGCCATGACGCTTCAAGGGCTGCAGGCAGCACCCGGCGTTCTCGGCATGGCTTCCGGGTTGCAAGGGCTCGTGTCGGGCTCCGCCTCCATCGCAGGGCTGCCTATCCAAAGCGCCCAGGCCATGATGGGCCTGTCGCAGCCGTTCATGGCGGGCATGCCCGACTTGACCTCGTTGTACGGCGCCCACCTGTCCACGTTGACGACGGGCACTATGATCCCGGCGACCAACGTGCTGGCGGCCGGCGTGAACCTTGCCGGAACCACTACCAACGCGGCTACCAACCTGGCCCTCGGTAACCAGCAGATGCAGACGTCGATGTACGTCAGCGACATGAACTACCGGCTTGGGCAGCAGCAACTTGCTTTGGCGCAGCAGCAGGCCAGCGCGGCCCAGCAATCATCGTTACTAGGCGGGCTTGGATCGCTGCTTGGTGCCGGCGTCGGAGCGGCTACGGGAGGCTGGGGCGGAGCATTCGTAGGCAGCCAGGTAGGCGGGTCTCTCGGCGGACTATTTGGTTGAAGATAGGGAGAACAGGTTATGGCATACCCAGTATTTGACGGCAGCGGCACCTTCAACGCGATGTCTAACATGATCCTCACTGAGGGACAGCGCAAAGCGGGCAGGATCGACTCCGCGGTCGACACCGGCGTAAGCCTGCTTGGCATGGCCGCCGGGGCCAAGGAACTGCAGAAGCGTAGCGGGGGCTCTTTCAAAGACGCCTTCCGTACCGTTGCCGTCGCCAAGATGCTGATGCCGGTATATGAAGCGCAGATCAAGATGGGACAGGCCGCCGAGGCATTGACCGTGCAGGCGGCAGTGGCCGGCTTGTTTGGTTCCGGGGAGAAGGACAAGGGAGCCACGATTTCCATAGGGGCATTGTTTGGTCGGGAGGAAAAGGAATCCGCCAAGGGAGTAGACGGGATCGCCAAGCCTCGCAGCCTTAAAGATCTTTTGACCCCTGCCAAGAAGAAGGGGACCAAGTGACATGAGTAACCTTAGTGATTACATTGCCAGCTTGGGAGATTCCGCTCCTTTGAACACCCAGACTGCGTTCGGTCTGCTTGAGACCGCCCGGCAGCAGCAGTTGTCAGCTCTGCGCGAAGGCGGCGTCCAAGGTTCCGTGAACTACCGTGAGGCTGAGGATGTAGTAAACCGGCTTCGTACCGCGGTTCCACAGGTGTTCCATCAGGCCTCCATAGCGGCCAGGTCGACCAGTCCTCTTGGCGCCCGCGCTCGTAACGTGACGGACGACGGGTTCAGCATGGCGGTTCGCAGCGAGGGTCTGTCTCCCAAGCTGTATGACGATGACCGGTTTCCGGAGTATCACATAGCCCGCAGTAACATGCCCGCGGCGGCCGCTGCGGCTGCGGCCAAGCAGCGCACCGGACAGGAACTCTCTGCCAGTGAACGGGAAGCCTTCGATGTTGTTTCCGCGGCCCCGGTCGAAGTACGTCCGCTCACCTACAACGCCTTCGAGCGATCGAGGACTGCGTTGTTTAACGGGGTGAAGGGCAACGATAGCGCTCCCGACGCCGCAGAGGCCGCTTCACTCGGCGCCACGCAGGTGTTTACAGCCGGCATGCAGTCTTTTGGTTATAATGTTGCAGCCGCCGCTCCCGCCATGGACGGGGTGGCCCGGCTTATGAATGTTGTTCAGTCCAACCCCACCACCGGAGATAACCCGGTTACCGCCGCTATGAGGGATCCAGCTAGTCGGGCGGCAACGATGTCGAGTTGGCTCGGAACCATGGGGGCCTACGAAAAACAGCAACCCGGCATCACGACTGTGGCGTTGGAGTTGCTTAATGGCGGAGGCCGTAGCGGAGATTTCAGCCGCAACCCGTCGGGCGTTCTGCAGGAAGCGTTTGTCGAGGCCTCCCGCGTGATGGAACAGGAAGCTCTGGCAAGAGATGTGCTGGCCACTGACGACTTGTCGGATGATCAGCGCAACTTCCTGGCCTCCGAGAACGCCGCCGCTTTGCGGGAACCTTGGCTGTCGTCGCCATCGTCGGCTCAGGCCGGGCGTCCTTCGAGCCGGCGCGCTCTGCGTGACGTGCTGCAGCGACGGCACACAGCAGCAGCCACGGAAGATTGGGCTGGAGTCGCCGAGACCACCTTCGAGCTGAACCTAATGACGGTACCTTCCTCAACTACCGGAGCTACTTTAGGACAGGCGGTAGGGAACGGAAGCAAGAGCCAAAATGCAGCCGAGGCCACAGCCAATAGTTTTGGTATACCGGTAGAGCAAGCCGGCGATATACCAATAGTGATCGAAGGATTGCGCGCGAAGAAAGTAACGGCCGACGCCGCAGAACTTATACAGGTAGCCATAACACCAGAGCAGGTTAACGTTATGTTGTCTCGCAGGGCGGCACAGAAGCCCGAGGATCGGGCCGAGGCGGAAGTGTATGCCAGAGCGGTAGCAGCTCCGGCAAAAAGCGAGACCGCGTTGCTCAGTTTGCCGGAGCCCGTCGAGCTGCGTACCTTCGCCGCCACCAAGCTTCCTGAGTTGTCAGAACTGGCCGTAAACCAGGCCAAGGCGTTCGTCGACGATAACCGGGCAGAAGTGGCAAAGGTAAGGCGTGCCGAAGGCTTGGAAGCAGCCTCTAAAGAGTTCAAGCGCCGTATCGATGCCGCGACGGTGGATTTGGACGGAACCAAAATTCCTATGGCCGCCGTGGTTTCCTTGGCTGGTGTTGGCAGCCAGCGTTTCGGCTCCGTGGAGGAAATGCGAGCCGACCAAGTGGCTTCCACGTTACAGAAGTATGTTCGCAGAAAGCCAGACGGTTCGCTCACCCTCTCTACTGAAACCCGCATAAATCCTCGATCTGAGTTTACATCTTCGAGTATAGACATAGTTGACGCCTCCGGCGCAACCGTTCCTCTTGACTACGCTTCCAACAATCCGGCTCATGAATATGCCAAGCGACTGTTTCTTAGAGGGGTTTCAGACCCGGCGATGATATTGGAGGCGACCAAGGCTTTGCATACTGCTGAAACCAAGGCAGCCGCCTTAGTGCTTCCGGTATACAGCACCATCATAGACAAACTATCTGATGGCGCCAGGCAACTTCGGATCGTAACTCCTGGAGCAAATGACGTGCGCAACCAAGCATCCATATTAAACGCCCAAGCCAATATGCTCAGAGCCCAAGGCACACAGCAAGGTCAGGTTATGAAGTCTGACACAGCGCGCGTCGCCGCAGCCAACACGCTGTACAGCGACGCCGCTAAACGAGTACAGACGGCTCAGATTGCTGGGACTGCACCTCAGGCTACGGATCTGCAAATCTTGGCAGTCTTCGGCAACCAACAATAAGCTTGCACAGAATCACAGTTTCAAGGTAGTCTCGGATCGGTTTTCGTTCTCAGACATAACCCAGGGGCCATACAATGAGCAGGTATGCTGTTGTTAATGGCCGGTTGGTGGATACGCGCCTCGCGAATATCGGGGGCAACCAGCCGGTGACGATGCAAAATTTCGCGACCGAAGATGTGCCGATGGCGCCACCTGATCCAGGCGACGAACCCATCAACGTCCTCGGCCGATCCATGAAACGCTCGGACGTGGCTCAATACGACTCCGGGCGTTTTCTGCTTTCCACCATTGACAAGCAGTCCCAGCGTGGTTTCCTGGAATCAATTTCCGATGTCTCCGCCGAAGACCTGCCGTTCATCGGCGACGTAGCCCCGGTGGCCAAGTTGCTTGAAGTCAAGAAGACCTTCGACAGGATCAACGAGGGGCAGCAGGTATCCGACGGCGAACTGGTCGAGGCCCAGGCCTACCTTGCCAACGAAGAGCGCAAGCAGGGGCAATCGTGGGGCGGCATGGCCGGCGGGATCATCCGGCAGATGCCCGGCTTTATGTTTGAGTTTGGCGTCTACACGCTGGCCGGGGGTCCGGTCGGTATCGGTGCCGGGCTCACGAAGAAAGCAGCCATGAAGGCCGCCGCGAAGGGGGCCCAGACGGCTGGGAAGCAGTGGCTTAAACGCCTCGGTGTTGAAGCAGTCACCGGCATTGTGAAGGGCACCGGAGTGGCAGCCCTTGATACCGCCGTCAATGCTGTGGCCAACCTGACCTTGGGCAACGAAGCTTTGGAGTCGAAGTATTCGGCGGAGCGGCAACTCATGGCCTCGGCTTCTGGGGATCCCATGTCGGCCACCAAGGCCCAATGGATGGGTATAGGCGACCGGTATATCGAGTACCTTTCGGAATCCGCCGGATCTACTTTGGGCGAATTGATGTTCGGCAGCCCAGCAGCCCAGGCCGCCGGTACCACCATACGCGGGCGCATCCTGTCCAAAGCCGGGCAACTGCATTACGACAAGGACAGTTCGACAGCGGGCGGTCGTCTTCTGCGCGCTTTCCTGGCCGAGAACCGCAATCCCGCCGAAGTCCAGAAGGCCTTGAAGGCCGTCGTCGATGCCGGCCCCAAGTCGGACAAGTTCATCCCGGCCATGGGTTACCGCGCAGCCAAGCTGATGGTTGACAAGAACATCAACCCCGCCATGGCGTGGGAGATGTTGAAGAAAGCCGGGTACGACGGGTATATCGAGGAGATGGCCGAAGAGCGTTTCGGCGGTTTCATGCGTGGCCTTGTTGGTCTGGAAAGCGACGGAGGTCCCGGATTCCGTAACGCCGTCGACAATATGTGGTGGGACAACCTTGATCAGTTCAAGGCCGAGGCCGTGGCGTTCGCTGCCCCTATCGTGGCGGTAAATGCGCTGTCACAGGCCCAGAACAAGCTGGCGTTTGGTACCACGATGTCGGAGATTCGGGAGCGCACGAACCGGATCGTGGCGTTCACCGATGCCAACGCGGTCGGCGATGAAGTGGCCGAGGATAGCACGCAGGCCAAGGAAGCCATGCAGGCCTTGCGGGAACTACGCGACTTGGAAGTGGCACACGCAGGCGGCGGGTTCCTCGGGCGCGTAGCCCTCGGGGCTGTCAAGCTGGCCAAGACCTTTGTGACCGGGGATCTCGGAGCCATGAGCCATCCGACCCTCAGCACCATGATCAACACGGCCGGCGGTATTGATTTCTCCCGGCAACTGTTGATGGTCGAATCAGCGTTTGAGAAAGAGTACGGTAAGCTGCCCGAAGCTGAAGCTAAGGCGAAGGCCCGGGAAGCGGCAGATAACGTTTTCATCAAGAGCATCTTCCCGGCGTTCCGCCAGGCCATGCAGGTAACGGCTCCCGAGTTTCAGGAAGCCGCTAAGGCGCAGGTCGTAGCCGACGCCAAGGGCGCGGGCCTGACCCTGTCGCAGGAGGAAGTCGACGCCAGGGCGACCGAGCTGAACACCGTCGAGTTCCGGCAGAATTTGCTCAAGAACCTTGGTATCAAGCGCCGGCTCGGCCAACCGCTCAAGCCGGAAGATATTGAAAGTAAGATCGTGTTCGAGTTCGGCAGCGGAATCCCCGTCATGGTAGGTACGCCGAAGATCCTTGCCGAGATCGACGCCGCCAGCAACGCGGTCCTGAAACGGCAGAGCATCGTCACCCGGCTACCCGGGACTTCCAAGGAAGTCATAGACGGCGACAAACTTACACCGGCGGCCAACGCCGCCCTGCTCGGCGGCCTTGATTCAATCTCGGTAAGTCGCGACGAAATCGCGTCGGCCTTGGTTGACCCCGGCAGCGCGTCTGCCGTCATCATGATGCAGCAGATGGGCATCAACCCCCTGCTCAAGGACTCCGTGTCGACGTTCCGCAAGGCGGTCAAGAATCTGTTGGACACCACCGGCAGCGCCGACGTGGCCACCGTGTGGATGCGCGGCGGTACCGATTTCGTGGACGAGTCCGCGAACGGTAGGTTCCGGACGCTGGGCAGCACCGGCTTGAAGCTGGCAGATGAGAAAGTCGGTACGCTGTCCTTTGACTCTCTTACGAAGGCCGGGTTTGTTCCCTTCGACGCCGCGACTGGCAAGGCACGGGCAGGCTTTCCCGAGACCTTGGTACTTCCGGAAGACGTTCGCCCCCGCGGGCGGGAGATCCGGTTCTCCAAGTTGACCGGCATCGTGATTGATAAGGCCTTGGACGCTTACCAGTTGCTGGCCAAGGGTCTGGGATACACGGACTCTGAGTTGCTTAAAGACTCGACCGCCTCGGCTGAGCGCAAGGAACAGCTGGCCGCCGAGGCCCTGACCAAGGCCGGCATCGGACGGGTAGGCGGCAAGTTCTACCTTGACGTCGGCGCCATGAACGACATGGGTGTGATCAACGTGACCTTGAAGGCCACCAACTACCACGCCATGGAAGACTTGATTGAATCCAACGAGAAGCGGGACCGGGCAGCCGGTGGAGAAGGCTACACACGCCAGTCGATCTCTGGATTCGTTCGTTCTCTGCAAGCTGAGTTGAAGGTCAAGGGTGAAAAGATGACCGACGCCGAACAGGAACTGAGCAAGTTCCTGGCGATCGGCCATGAGGCCCCGGCCAAGCTGTTCCTTATGGGCTTCATGGGCTTCGATCAGGATGCCAACCGGCTTCCGTATCAGGGCGCCATCGCGGCCAATCTGGAATTTATCCGCAATGCGGCAGGCGCCGGGCAGTTCGCTTCGGCCATGCGCGATCTTTCCGGTCTCAAGCTGGGTGAACTGGCGAACCCCAATCTGGAAGACCGGTCTGCTGTCGTGGCTCGTGTCAACGCCATGATCAGCAAGTCGGTTCCGGTCGAGGCGGAGGAGGCGAAGAAGCCCGCCGAAGCGGCCAAGCCCGCCGAAGCGGCCAAGCCCGCCGAAGCGGCCAAGCCCGCCGAAGCGGCCAAGCCCGCCGAAGCGGCCAAGCCCGCC
>Ga0208375_1000765_pt1 | contig 41635 bp, 54 predicted proteins | sample RifOxyD1_FD_184038 | JGI IMG/M metagenome (GOLD analysis project Ga0208375, IMG submission 184038) | Soil microbial communities from Rifle, Colorado - Rifle Oxygen_injection D1 (SPAdes) | ecosystem: Environmental > Terrestrial > Deep subsurface > Rock core/Sediment | place: Rifle, Colorado... | reverse complement strand
ATCAGCACCAAGCTCATAGACTTCTCCAAACCCAAAAATCCGGAAAAGCTCAAGAATACAGGCAGTCCGATGAATATCTCTTCATCTGATTTCGAAGTTTTGGAAAAAAAGATAACGGTGAATACGAACGAAAAAACCATTTTCGAAAACAAGAATCTTTCCGAACTGAAATCCGGAGACACCGTTTCAATTGATTCCGACAAATCACCCTACATGACAAATGCTGTCACCGCGGCGAAAGTGACCAGTGCGGTGCCGAAGTAACGCATCCCAACATTCAATGTTGGGGTAAAAGAAAATAGCCTCTTTCGGGGCTATTTTTCCTTTGTCGAAGTTTTCAAACACTTAGTGCATATTTTGATATTCCGACCGTCTATTTTTTTGGTCTGGATGTTTATTGCCAGGGTTCTTTTTGAAGCGATGTTGGAGTGCGACCGGCTTTGGGCGGACCGGGGTCCGCGGCCGCAGACTTGGCAAATTCTACTCATGTAATCACGTAGCACACAGCACGTAACACGAAACACATATTTTTGCTATGTGTTTTGTGTTATGAGTTATGTCGAATAAGGTTGCTTAATTAACCCGTTCACGATATCATAAGAAAAGATTTTTGGCAACCAAACATTCAATGTTGGGGCTTCCTCAACATTGAATGTTGGATTTTTACGAGAGATTGGTGTGGGGTGGCAAATATTTTTCGCGAAATTTCGTAATAAGATATCATAATGCCTGATCTGGTTTTATTTATCATTGTTCTGATTATGTCGGCTGTCGTCCACGAGGTTTCACATGGCCTCGCGGCTTTGTGGCAGGGAGATCCGACCGCGAAATATATGGGCAGGCTTACGCTCAATCCCTTGAAGCACCTTGATCCCTGGGGCTCCTTTTTCATGCCGGTCTTGCTGCTTCTTTTTTCGGGCGGGCGTTTTTTCTTTGCGGCTGCCAAACCCGTGCCGTACAATCCATATAATTTGCGAGACCAAAAATTCGGGCCGGCGATAGTTGGTTTGGCTGGGCCGGTTTCAAATATTTTTATCGCGTTAGTTTTTGGACTATTCTTGAGAATATTTATGGTAACTGGCGTGATTCCTGGCGGAGATATCATGATACTGATTGGAAATATATTTAGCGGAGTGGGGCTTCTCGGTTCGGGTTTAAGCGCCATAGGGATAATATTTGTGACTGTTATCTATATAAACATTTTGCTTGCTTTTTTCAATCTTGTGCCGATTCCTCCGCTTGACGGATCAAAGCTCCTGTTCGCGGTTCTTCCAATCCGCGAAGAGACGAAACTGTATCTTGAGCAATACGGGATCGTATTTATTATTCCAATAATATTCTTCCTGTCAGGACCGATATTTTCCGTTATTCGGTTTCTTGAACTTTTATTCTTCAAATTGGTCCTCGGAATTTGACCGCCTTTTCGCGAGTCGTTATAATTAAAACAATGGAGAAAAAAAATCAACCCAAGAAAAATAAAATGACTCTCGGCAAACTGGCCGGGATGGTTCAACGGGGGTTTGTTGATTTGGAAGATAGATTGGGCGGACGTATTGACGGAGTTGAAAATAGACTCAATGGAGTCGAAGCCAGGCTTGATGGAGTCGAAACCAGACTTGACAATGTTGTGATGGATATAGCCGACATGAAAAAGGAAATTATCAATAAACTAGACCAGAAAGTCGATAAGGTTCAATTTGTAAAGCTTGAAAAAAGAGTCAGCGTTTTGGAAAAAGTTGCGGTGAAGCAAAAAAAGAATTGACAGAAAAGAGTTTTTTATATATTGTTCATTTTGCTAGCAATTAGCAATTGTTTTGATTTTGTATATAAATGCCGACAATCAACCAGCTCAAAAAAAGGCCGCGCAAGGTCCAAAAGAGAAAAACCAAATCGCCCGCCATGGCGCGGATTTTCAATACGCTCAAGAACCGTCCGGTGGAGACCGCGAGCCCGTTCAAGCGCGGCGTGTGCGTGAAAGTTTCGACTACCACTCCCAAAAAGCCGAATTCAGCCCTTCGAAAAATCGCCCGGGTGCGCCTCACCAATGGAATGGAAGTGACGGCCTATATTCCCGGAATCGGGCATAATCTGCAGGAGCACTCAATTGTTATGATACGCGGAGGCCGGGTGCCGGATTTGCCGGGAGTGAGATACCATGTCGTGCGGGGCGTTTTGGACGCGGCCGGAGTTTCGGACCGGAAACAGGGAAGGTCGAAATATGGAGCGAAAAAACCGAAATCCTAAATCCCAAATTCTAAGCTCTAAACAATATCAAAATCCAAATTTCAAATGACCAAAAGTTTTGGATTTTGGGCATTTGATAGTTTGAATTTATTTAGGATTTAGTGCTTAGGATTTAGAATTTGTAAAGTTTATGCCACGAAGAAAACGCGTATATCGCAAAAACTGGAGACCAGATTCGGAGTATTCAAACCTTCTTGTCGGAAGGTTTATTGGGCATCTGATGGAAAGAGGGAAAAGAAGCATTGCTGAAAAAATTGTCCATGACGCTTTTGAAATAATCCACGAAAGAACCAAGAAGGGCGGACTCAATATATTCGAGCAGGCCATCAAGAATGTATCTCCGATTGTGGAGCTCAAATCCCGGCGTATCGGGGGGGCCAACTACCAAGTTCCCGTCCAAGTCGCCGGAGACAGAAGAGCGACGCTTGCCATGCGTTGGATACTCACCGCCGTAAGAGCCAAAAAAGGCAAAAAAATAGCGGAAAAATTGGCTGACGAGCTTTTAGACGCTTCCCAAAAACAGGGAACGGCGATGAAAAAGCGGGAAGACACCCACCGGATGGCGGAAGCAAACAAGGCGTTCGCCCATTTTGCGTAACAAAGTGGAAAATCCTAAATCCCAAATTCTAAGCTCTAAACAATATCAAAATCCAAATTTCAAATGACCAAAAGTTTTGGATTTTGGGCATTTGATAGTTTGAATTTATTTAGGATTTAGTGCTTAGGATTTAGAGCTTTTTATTTTATGGCGAGAAAATATCCTATCGAAAAATACAGAAACATTGGAATAATCGCCCACATCGACGCCGGTAAGACGACAACTACCGAGCGCGTTTTGTTTTACACCGGAATTTCTCACAAAATCGGGGAAGTGCATGAGGGAGAAGCGACGATGGACTGGATGGAACAGGAAAAAGAGCGCGGAATCACGATCACGAGCGCCGCGACGACCTGCTATTGGCAGGACTGCCAGATAAACATCATTGACACTCCGGGCCATGTTGATTTCACGGTGGAAGTGGAGCGGAGCCTTCGGGTTCTTGATGGCGGAGTGGTTGTTTTTGACGGAAAAGAAGGAGTCGAGCCGCAGTCAGAAACAGTCTGGCGCCAAGCCGACAAATACAACGTTCCCCGCCTTTGCTTCATAAACAAAGTTGACAAAGAAGGAGCTGACTTTTTCTTTTCTTTGGATTCGATCGAAAACCGGCTCAACCCGCGGGTGATGGCCGTTCAGATTCCCATTGGCCAGAGAAGCGATTTCAAAGGCGTGGTTGATCTCATGAAAATGAAAGCTGTCTATTTCGAAGGGGACAAGGGAGAAAAGGTAAAAGAAGATGAAATTCCGGCTGAAATGCAACAAGAAGCAAAAAAGTGGCGCGACAAAATGGTGGAAAAAATTGCTGAAACAGACGACGCGCTTACGGAAAAATTTTTGGGAGGAGAAGAAATTTCAGTGCCTGAACTCAAAGCCGCGCTTCGAAAAGCAGTCATTGAAGTGAAGCTTTTCCCGGCTTATTGCGGCTCGGCTCTCAAAAACAAAGGAATCCAGCCTATTTTAGATGGAGTAGTTGAATATCTCCCATCGCCTGTTGAAATTCCTCCCGCCAAGGGAATTGACCCAAAAACAGAAAAAGAAATCGAGGTTGAGGCCCGCGACGACGGTTCTTTTTCGGCTCTCGCATTCAAAATTGCCACTGACCCCTTTGTGGGCCAGCTTACCTTTTTCCGGGTTTATTCTGGAGCAATCAAGGCCGGATCCTATGTTCTCAATGCAACCAAAGGAGAAAAAGAGAGAGTGGGAAGAATTCTTCAAATGCATGCCAACCATCGGGAAGAAATGCAGGAAATCCATGCCGGCGGGATCGGAGCGCTGGTTGGAATGAAATATACGACCACTGGCGATACGCTTTGCGACCCGGAAAAACCGGTCATTCTCGAATCGATCACATTCCCGGAGCCGGTTATTTCAATTTCCATCGAGCCCAAAACCAAAGCTGATCAGGAAAAAATGGGAATTGCTCTCAAAAAACTTTCGGCTGAAGACCCGACTTTTCGGGTGCGCACTGACGAGGAGACAGGGCAGACCATCATTTCCGGAATGGGCGAACTGCACTTGGATATCATCGTTGACCGGATGAAGCGCGAATTCAAAGTGGAAGGAAATGTCGGCCGGCCGCAGGTTGCCTACAAAGAGACCATCAAAAAAGAAGCGGAAGCGGAAGGAAAATATATTCGCCAGTCCGGCGGGCGCGGGCAATACGGGCATTGCTGGCTTCGCGTCAAACCGAATGAAAAAGGGAAAGGGTTTGAATTCATTGATGAAATCAAAGGGGGAATCATTCCTCAGGAATATATTCCGGCCATCCAAAAGGGCGTCAAAGAAGCTTTGGATCGGGGAGTCATTGCCGGCTATCCGCTCGTGGACATAATGGTGACGGTCTATGACGGGTCGTATCACGATGTGGATTCTTCAGAATCGGCTTTCAAAATCGCCGGTTCCATGGCGCTCCAAGAGGGAGTGAGGCGGGCTGATCCGATTATTCTCGAGCCGATTATGAAAGTGGAGGTGACGACGCCGGAGCAGTTTATGGGAGATGCGGTTGGGGATCTCAACGCCAAGCGAGGCCAAATTCAGGAAATTGAAGACCGCGGAGAAGGAAACGCGCGGGTGAAAGTGATCAAAGCGATTGCCCCTCTGGCTTCAATGTTTGGTTATGCCACCCAGCTCCGTTCAATGAGTCAGGGAAGAGCCAACTACAATATGGAGTTTGACCACTACGAAGAAGTTCCGCGAAATATTGCGGAAGAGATTAAGAGCGGCGAAAAAAAATGATTTCAAAAGAGCTCAAAGAAATAATAGACACGGCCGGCGGGAGGTATATTATCGTCGAAAACGGAAAACCGGCATATATCGTGATGAATTTCGAGGAATACAAAGAAGCAATCCTGAGCCGGAAAGAGCTTCGGGCATTGACAGAAAAAGAGCTTATTGATAAGATAAATTCCGATATCTCGCTTTGGCGGGAAAGCAAGGGAAACTCTGAAGAAGAAATTCTCAGCGAAATTGAAAAATTGGAAGATATTGAGTATGTCAGGTAGCGCTTGTTGATTTGGTTTTAGCCAAATATTCACTACCGGGCAATCAGAAAAACAAGCGTAAAAACTTCAAGTTGATATCCAGGGTTTGATATCAGTCAAATTTTCACTACCGGGCTTGCCAAAAAATAAAACTTGATTTATAATAATTTCAGTGTTTATCTAAATAAATCTTAATAAAAGCTAACAAAAAGCGAATTTGCACAAATTCGAGTTTATCATTTGGGCAAGTTCGGAAAGAAAACTATGGCGGCAGTATTTGAAAGATCCAAACCCCATGTAAACGTCGGAACAATTGGCCACGTTGATCATGGAAAAACCACTCTTACAGCGGCGATTCTTCATGTGTTGAATCTTGCCGGCTTCAACGCGTCCAAAAAGTCAGTTGACGAAATCGATAACGCTCCCGAAGAAAAAGAGCGCGGCATTACGATTGCGACGACTCACTGCGAATATGAATCTGAAAAAAGGCACTATGCCCACGTTGATTGTCCGGGCCATGCCGATTACATAAAAAACATGATTACCGGCGCCGCCCAGATGGACGGAGCGATTTTGGTTGTGAGTGCCACAGACGGCCCGATGCCCCAAACGCGGGAGCACATTCTTTTGGCCCGCCAGGTGGGCGTTCCTCAAATTGTTGTATTTCTCAACAAGGTTGACATGGTTGACGACCCGGAGCTGATTGACTTGGTTGAAGCCGAAGTCCGAGAACTTCTCACAAAATATGAATTCGACGGTGACAAAATCCCGGTTATTCGAGGTTCGGCTTTGAAAGCTCTTGAAACCAAAAGCAAAGATGATGAGGCGGCCAAGCCTATTCTCGACCTCATAAAAGCGCTTGACGATTCGATTCCGGAACCGATCCGCGACGTTGACAAACCGTTTCTCATGCCGATCGAAGACATCTTTTCCATTGAAGGCCGCGGAACAGTCGTCACGGGAAGAATTGAAAGAGGCGTTGTGAACCTCAACGAGGAAATTGAAATTGTCGGAATCAGGCCAACGACCAAAACGATTGTCACGGGAGTGGAAATGTTCAACAAGACTCTTGACAAAGGCCAAGCCGGAGACAATGCCGGAATACTTTTGCGCGGAACCAAAAAAGAAGATGTTGAGAGAGGGCAAGTGCTGGCCAAACCCGGTTCCATCACGCCGCACACCGAATTTGAAGGAGAAATATATATTCTTACCAAAGACGAAGGCGGACGCCACACTCCTTTTTTCAAAGGATACAAGCCCCAGTTTTATATCCGGACCACTGATGTGACAGGAGATGTCACTCTTCCGGAAGGATCGGAAATGGTTATGCCGGGAGACACAGTCAACCTGGGCGTGAAATTGATGGCGCCGGTAGCCATGGAAGAAGGAATGCGGTTTGCTATTCGAGAAGGCGGAAAGACAGTCGGAGCGGGAGTAGCGACAAAGATCATTAAGTAAGATCAGCTGGCACGAGCGTTTTGTGTTTTCATTAAAAAGTTTTTTAATATTCACCCCCACACCAATCCCATCCATCGTTTGTGATTTAGCCGACAATGGATAGCGAAGCGGCTTTGCCTTCAGGCGGTAGATGAGCAAAGTTTATGGTTTGGATTGGTGTGGGGGTAAAGTCTCCGATGGCAACCAAGAAACCTGCGGAAGAAGAAGCAAAACCGAGAATTCGGGTAAAAATAAAAGCCTACGATCACAAAGTGATTGATCGCAGCGCCCGACAAATTGCGGAAACGGCGGAGCGCACCGGTGCGGAAATCGCCGGTCCTGTTCCTTTGCCGACCCAAATTCGCAAATATACAGTGAACAAATCAACTTTTGTGCACAAAGACAGCCGTGACCAGTATGAAATGCGGCTTCACAAAAGGCTGATAGACATATTCAATCCGACGCCGAAAACGATTGATAGCTTGACCAACCTCGATTTGCCAGCCGGAGTGGACGTAGAAATCAAGATGTGATACCCTATGAAATCCTGCAAAGCAGAAATTTCGCGAAGAGAAATTATTTCGCAGGGTAAATCTAGTTAAAGTCCCGATTTATCGGGATACTCAACTAGCCAGGATGAACGTTTTTTCATCAGAAAATACCTTCAAAATCTGGCTTGTAAAAGCCTTTTTTTGTTGAATGTATTATGGCAAAATTTATTTTAGGCAGAAAATTGGGGATGAGTACGATATATAGCCAGGAAAAAGGGGCGCTCAACGTGACCCTGGTTGAATGCGAGCCGAATGTCGTGACGCAAATTAGAAACTCCGAAAAAGATGGGTATGAAGCGTTGCAAGTAGGATTGCTGAAGCCAAAAATCTCCGCCAAGGGCAGATCCGCCTCGGACGGAAAAAATCAAAAATCAAAAATAAGGAATAATTTTTTGAAGACCAGGGAATTCAAGGGGGAGATTAAGGACATTAAAGTCGGGGATACATTAGATATCAGCCAGTTTGAAGTTGGAGACAAGGTGAAAGTTTCCGGGATCACGAAAGGAAAAGGATTTCAGGGGGTGATGAAGCGGCACAATTTCAAAGGGTCTCCTCATTCTCATGGCCACAAGCATGATTGGCGAGCACCTGGTTCAATCGGTTCCAGCTTTCCAGAGCATGTCATCAAGGGGAAAAAAATGGCCGGGAGAATGGGCGGCGAGCGGTCGTCTGTGAAAAATCTGGAGATAGTCGAAATTGACAAAGAAAATGAGATCCTGTTCCTTTGCGGAGCGGTTCCGGGAGCAAAGGGAAGGATAGTTGAGATAGTGGCTTTATAAAATCCTAAATCCCAAATCCTAAACCCTAAACAAAATCAAAACACGAAATTCAAATAACCAAAAGTTTTGAATTTTATAGATTTAATATTAGGATTTATTTAGGATTTAGTGCTTAGAATTTAGAATTTATGATTAAGTTTCCTGTTTACAATCTTGAAGGCAAGAAAATCAAAGATATTGATTTGTCAGAAGATGTTTTCGGCGCGGAAGCTAATGATGCTCTTCTCCACCAGATTTATGTGGCCCAATATGCCAATCGGCGCCAAGTCTTGGCTCACACAAAAGACCGTGCGGAAAGAGCCGGATCAGGAAAAAAACCCTGGCGGCAAAAAGGAACGGGCCGGGCAAGAGTTGGATCAGTGAGAAGCCCGATTTGGAAAAAGGGCGGAGTTATTTTCGGACCGACCAAAGGCCGCAATTTCAAAAAAGATTTTCCAAAAAAAATGAGCCAGAGAGCGATTGGCGTTGCCCTTTCGGGAAAGCTGGCAGACAAGGAAATAGTGATTGTCGACAGCCTGAAAATGAAAGAAGCGAAAACAAAAGCGATGAGCAAATCCCTCGAGGCTTTGAAGATGAAAGGAAGCATTCTGATTGCTTTTTCAAAGAACGAAAAAAACTCAAAAAGAGCCAGTCAGAATATTCAGAGAGTCGACAATATTGACGTGGAGAATTTGAATGTCTTTGATATTTTGAACCATAAATATTTGGCAGTGAGCGAAGAAGGAGTAAAAATAATTGAAGGGAAATATAAGAAATAGTTTTGAATTATGGCATTTTTAGACAGAATACTGGGCAAAAAGGAAGAAAAAAAAGACACGGCCAAAAAAGAAAAGAAACCGACTGCTGTTAAAGCTGAAAAAAATAAGGAAAAACAAGCGAAAAAGACGAGAACTGAAAAGCCAAAGAAGCCAAAAATAAAGGCTGAAAAGACGGCAAAAGTGGTAAAAAAAGAAGAAAACATTGCCTACAGCGTGCTCATCGAGCCTTTCGTCACAGAAAAGTCAACCGGTCTCGGCCAGTTCAACAAGTATGTTTTCAAGGTTGACCAAAAGGCCGGCAAGCGCCAGATCAAAGAGGCGGTCCAGGATTACTATGGAGTTCAGGTTGTTGCCGTGCACACAATCAAGATTCATCCGAAAAAAAGAATTCATGGACGGACAATCGGCTACAAGCAGGGCTATAAAAAAGCAATAGTGACGCTGCAGTCAGGCGATACAATTGGAACAAACGAAGGTGTGTAATTATAAAAGACTGGTTATTTCAGAATGAAGATTAAGATATATCGAAAAACTACTCCCGGAAGAAGGCAAATGTCGGTAGCCAAACTTGAAAAAGATCCCGGAAAACCGGAGAAGAGTTTGACATATTCCATAAAGCGGAAAAAGGGACGGTCAGGTGGCAAAATTTCAGTCCGCCATAAAGGGGGAGGCCACAAGCGAAGATACAGGGAAATAGATTTCAAAATGGACAAACTCGACATTCTGGCAACGGTTGCCCGAATTGAACGAGATCCGAACCGAAGCGCCAATATTGCCCTGCTCAATTATGCGGATGGAGAAAAAAGGTATTCAGTTGCTGTTTCCGGAGTGAAAGAAGGCCAGAAAATATTGACGGCTGAAAAAGCTCCAATCAAAAATGGCAACCGGGCAATGCTCAAGAATATTCCGGTCGGAACCCAAGTTTGCCTTGTAGAGCTTTTCCCCAGAAAAGGGGCGCAACTTGGAAGAAGCGCTGGTTCGTCGGTGACACTCATGTCGGTGGAAGGGGACAAAGCCCAGCTCAAGCTTTCCTCGGGCGAGCTCCGGATAACCGCAGGTGATTGTTTCGCGACGATAGGGCAAATCAGCAATACCTTGCACAACACAGTGATTATAGGAAAAGCAGGCCGTTCAAGGTGGCTGGGAATAAGGCCGACTGTCCGGGGTTCAGCCATGAATCCGGTTGATCATCCGCACGGCGGTGGAGAAGGGCGACAAGGAATCGGTCTCAAGCATCCGAAAACTCCTTGGGGCAAACCCGCTCTCGGGAAAAAAACAAGAAAAAGGCACAAATATAGCAATAAATTCATTTTAAGAAGAAGAAAATAATGTCACGAAGCCTCAAGAAAGGTCCCTATGTGGATGAAAAATTGATCAAGAAAATTCAGGACAAAAAACCGGGAGACAGGTCGGTCATAAAAACCTGGTCAAGAAGCGCGACAATCACGCCGGAAATGACTGGATTCACTTTCGGTGTTCACAACGGAAAAGATTTCATTTCAGTTTTTGTGACGGAAGAAATGATCGGCCATAAGCTTGGCGAATTTTCCCCAACGAGAAAGTTTGTTCGGCACGGAGGCAGAATTCAGAAGGAAATTGAAATGGCTGAAGCAACCAAGTCATCCGAAGCAGCTAAGGCGACGCAGAAAGAAGAAAAGAAATAAATCACATAACGCATAACGCATAACGCATAACGCATAACGCATAACGCAATTGGAAAGAAAGAAAAATATTTTCAAACTAGCGTTGCGAGTTATGAGTTTCGAGTTACGAGATAAGATGGAAGTCAAAGCCCAACTCAACAACCTAAGGCGTTCGCCGAGAAAAACCCGCTTAATCGCGAAAATGCTCTGCGGACTTGATGTGAAGGAAGCCGAAAATCAGCTGAAATTTTTGATCAAGGGTTCGGCACCGAATTTTGAAAAACTTTTGAAAAGCGCCGTTTCAAACGCGGAAAATAATTTTGGCTTAAGCAAAGATAATCTGTATATCAAAAATATTTCCGTAAACGAAGGAACAAAACTCAAGAGATGGCTTCCTCGGGCTTATGGCCGGGCTTCGCTTATTCTCAAAAGAACAAGCCACATCGAAATGATTTTGGCGGAAAGAGTCGAAGGAAAGGACAGGAAAAAATTGGAAAAGAAAAACGAGATAAAGGACGTGAAACTCGAAGAAATCGAGAAGAAAGCGGAAAAAGGCGAGGAAGAAAAAAAAGAAGACAAGAAAGAAGTGGTGAAAGAAAGGGAAACGAAAGAATTTGCCGACGAGAAGAAAAAAATAGAGGCCAACCAAGGATTTTTGAAAAAAGTGTTTAGAAGAAAGTCAATGTAACGATTATGGGACAAAAAGTAAACCCAAAAGGACTTCGTATCGGAATTACAAACACCTGGAAGTCTCGCTGGTTCAGCAAAAAAGAATATCCCAAACAGCTCCGCGAAGATGTGAAAATTCGCCGGATGGTTGAGAGCAAGCTTCGGAGCGCGGCTGTTGGGTCAGTTGACATCGAGAGGTCAAGCGGGGTTGTTCGGGTTGTCATAAAATCGGCAAGGCCCGGAGTCATAATCGGAAGAGGGGGAAGCGGAATCGAAGATTTAAGAAAGATTATCAAGAATGATTTCTTCAAGACTAAAAAAGTTGATCTCAAAGTTGAGGTCGAAGAAATCAAAAACAGCGAGGAAAACGCGATGGTTATCGCTCAAAATGTTGCCGAACAGCTGGAAAAAAGGCTTCCATTCAGGAGAATCTTGAAAGGAGTCATCGACCAGGCGATGGAAGGCCGAAAGATAAAAGGAATAAAGCTAGAGGTAGCCGGAAGGTTGGGCGGTTCGGAAATTGCCCGGCGGGAGTGGCTTTCAAAAGGAACACTTCCCCTTCATACGCTTCGGGCAGATATTGATTACGCGAAAGCGACTGCCCGGACTACTTATGGAGTGATTGGAGTGAAAGTCTGGATATATAGAGGAGAGAAATTCGATAATTAAATTAAAAATCAAATATCAAATATCAGAATTTTGGGAATTTGTTGCGCTCGTAAATTAATATTATAGAATAATCGTCGCGAAGCGACACCACAATTTTGAACTTTGAGTTTTGCATTTTGAATTATATTTTATGTTGATGCCGAAAAAAGTAAAATACAGAAAACACCAGCGCGGAGGAAAACTGCGCGAGAGGACCAAAAAAGGGACTGAACTGAGTTTTGGAAGTTTCGGTTTGCGGTCTCTTGAATCCGGACTTGTTTCGGCTCGGCAAATTGAGGCCTCGAGACGAGCCATGACCCGCTATATCCAGCGGGGAGGAAAAATTTGGATCAGAATATTTCCTTCGAAACCAATGACAAAAAAAGGGGACGAGACTCCGATGGGAAAGGGAAAAGGTTCCGTAGATCATTTTGTGGCAGTGGTGGCGCCGGGAAGAATTATATTTGAAATGGATGGAGTTTCGCCGGGTATTGCGAGGCAAGCCCTGAAGCTTGCTGCGGCAAAGCTAAGTGTCAAGACAAGAATAGAAGAAAAAATGTAAGATTCAACGAACTACGAATTTTTACGAAAGTACGAATAAAAAATATGAAGATCAAAGAAATTCGCGAAAAAAACCAGAAAGAAATTGAAAAAGATCTTATCGAACTGAGAAACAAGTTCACTAAGATGAAATTCGATATTTCCGGAAAACAGATGAAAAATCATCGTGAAATAAGGAAAATCAAGAAAGATATTGCGAAAATTTTGACAGTATTAAATTCACAAAAAGAACAATAACATTTATGAATGCCGAAAAATCCAAAAAATATATTGAAGGCAAGATTGTCAGTGATAAAATGGCGAAGACTGTTGTTGTGGCCGTGAATACAATGAAAACACATCCGAAGTATCTGAAAAAATACCTTGCGACAAGAAAATATAAGGCTCATGACCCGGAGAACAGATTGAAAGTTGGAGATAAAGCGAAAATCGTCGAAACAAAACCGCGAAGCAAGGGAAAAAAATGGGAAGTAATATACGAAACTAAAAATTAAAAATGAAAAAGTAAAAATTATTGTATCGCTTCGCGATTAACTATTTATAAAAATTGTGAGCGCAGCGAACACCAAAATTTTTCACTTTTCATTTTACATTTTTCATTTATTATGATTCAAGCGGAAACAAAACTGAAAGTCGCAGACAACACTGGTGCCAGAATAATCGAGTGTTTCAAGGTGCCCGGGGGGACGCGCAAGAGATACGCGAAAATCGGAGATGTTATTGTTGCTTCAGTGAAGCTGGCTGAACCTCGGGGGACAATAAAGAAAAAAGCAGTTGTGAAAGCAGTGATTGTGAGGCAAAGAAAGCCTTTGCGCCGGAAGGACGGATCTTATATCAGTTTTTCTGACAATGCGGCAGTCATTGTCGAAGGAATGGAGCCGAAAGGGACAAGAATTTTTGGGCCGATCGCCAGAGAAATTCGGGAAAAGGGCTATACGAAGATTGTTTCACTGGCGCCCGAAGTCTGGTAAAAATCACGCAACACGAAACATATGAAGATAAGAAAAGGTGACAACGTGAAAATACTGTCTGGGAAGGACCGGGGGAAAACCGGGAAAGTTTCACGTGTTTTTGGAAAAGAAAAAAGAGCTTTGGTTGAGGGAATGAACCTGGTCAAAAGACATACCCGTCCTCGCCGGCAGGGAGAAAAAGGCCAGCGTGTCACAGTGCCGGCTTCGATTGATTTGTCGAACTTGGCCCTTGTCTGCCCGAAATGCTCAAAGCCTACTCGAATCGGGTATAAAATCGGGAATAACAGCAAATTCCGCACGTGTAAAAAATGTAAAAGCGAAGTATAACCATGAGCATAATCAAAGAAAAATATCACAAAGAAGCGGTAGCTAAATTTCAAGAAAAATTTGGCGCAAGAAGTGCCATGGCGGTTCCCCGGATAACCAAAGTTGTCTTGAATGCCGGAATCGGAAAATTTTTGAAAGAAAAAGAAGCTATTGACGAAATTTTATCCGCAATCAAAGATATCTCCGGGCAAAAACCGGTCATGACCAAAGCCAAAAAATCGATTTCCGGTTTCAAAGTTCGCCAAGGTCAGGAAATCGGGGTAGTGGTGACGTTGCGGGGTCAGCGGATGTGGAATTTTTTGGACAGGCTTGTCCATTCGGCTTTTCCAAGAATCCGGGATTTTCAGGGAATTGACACAAAATTTTTCGACAGTCAAGGGAATTTTAATATATCAATTAAAGAGCATATCGTTTTTCCTGAAATTGCAGCAGAAAACGCAAAAAATATTTTTGGGTTCCAGGTGACGATTGTAAACACGGCCAAGACCAAAGAAGAGGGAACAGAACTTTTCAGATTGCTTGGCTTTCCGATTAAAAAGAATATCCAACAATAACTATGGCTAAAACGTCAACAGCAGCAAGAGCAAGAAAAAAACCGAAATTTTCAACCCGCATTGTGAGGCGCTGTTGGCGCTGCGGAAGAAAAAGGGGATATATGCGCGATTTCGAGTTATGCCGGATATGTTTTCGGGAGCTTGCTAGTCAAGGTGAAATACCGGGAGTAAGAAAATCAAGCTGGTAGTCAAAGCTAAAAACTAAAATCGAAAATCTAATATTTATTTTTCAAAAGTTTTTAGTTTTTAGATTTTATATTTTAGATTGATATTATCATGGATCCAATAAGTGATATGCTAACCAGAATAAGAAACGCAACCCGCGCTGGCCATCCGGAAGTGGCCATTCCCTTTTCGAATTTCAAGAAAAAAATAGCCGAGATAATGAAGAAGAAGGGGTTTGTTGAAAAAGTTTCGGAAAGCAGCGAAGGCAAAAGAAATTTCTTGAAAATAACTCTCAAATATTTTCAAGATGAAAAAGGAAGCAAGAGCCCTTATATTCAAGGGCTTCAACGGGTCAGCCGGCAAGGACAGAGAAAGTATGTCGGTAAGAGCAGCATTCCGGTCGTGAAAAGCGGCTATGGCTTTGCTATCATTTCAACATCGAAAGGGCTGATGACTGACAGCGAAGCAAGAAGGTCTGGTTTCGGAGGAGAAATAATTTGTGAAGTTTGGTAATACATAAAGTATTTATTATGAGTAGGATAGGCAGAAAACCAATTGAAATTCCGGAAGGTGTCGAAGTGAAAATTTCCGGAAACAAAATTTCCGTGAAGGGGCCGAAAGGATCGCTCGATTTTGATTTTCACGACGACATCGAAGCAAAAAATTCCGAAAAGGAAATTCAGGTGACGGCGAGAAGGGAGACAAAACAATCATGGGCTCTTTGGGGTTTGACGCGGATGCTTATCGCCAATATGATCCAAGGGGCAACAAAGGGATTTGAGAAAAAGCTGGAGCTTCAAGGAGTCGGTTATCGCATGGCAACGCAGGGAAAAAAACTCAACCTGGCGCTTGGCTTTTCTCATCCGGTAGAAGTTGAAGTTCCGGAAGGTCTCGAAGCGAGAGTTGAAAAAAATACCCTCACAATTTCAGGAATTGACAAGCAAAAGGTTGGGCAGTTCGCCGCTTCCATCCGGGCCCTCAAAAAAGTTGAACCATACAAGGGAAAGGGTTTCCGTTATGCCGGAGAAATCGTGAGGAAGAAAGCCGGGAAGAAAGCCGTCGGGGCGGAGAAATAATAATTACTCGCGAATAAATAGCGAATTGGAAACAAATTGGAACGGATTGTTTATGAACAAATTGCAATTGAGAAAAAAAAGAGCCAGAAGAGGAAGAACAAAGATTTTCGGGACGGCTTCGTGCCCCAGACTTTGTATTTTTCGGAGCCTCAAGTATATTTATGTCCAGCTTATTGATGACGAAAAGGAAAAAACAGTTTTTTCTTTAGACAGCCGAAAAATGAAGGACGGTAAAAACATTGTCGAAACAGCTCGGAAAATCGGAGCGGAAATGGCAAAAATGGCCCAAGCGAAAAAAATAAAACAAGTTGTTTTTGACCGGCATGGTTACAAATATCACGGAAAAGTGAAGGCGCTCGCTGAAGGAGCAAGAGAAGGAGGGCTAATATTTTAGTAGCTAGTATTTGGTAGTTGGTATCTGGTATTTTTTGTGGATTGAATTCTATAAATTAAAATACTAAATACCAAATACTATATACTAAATACCAGTTTATGGCTAGAAGAAAATTCACAAGAAGAGAAAAACCAGAATACGAGCAAAAACTTTTGGAACTCGCGAGGGTGACAAGAGTGGTGAAAGGCGGGCGCCGATTTCGTTTCCGGGCGGTTTTGATAATCGGGAACAGAAACGGAAAGGTCGGTGTTGGCGTCGCAAAGGGCGTTGATGTCAGCGAAGCGGTTCGGAAAGCCTTCAACGGTGCAAAGAAGAATATGGTTCTGATAAAAAGGCACAACAATACAATCGCCTGTCCCGTGGAAGTAAAATTCGGGAGCGCAAAAGTCATGATCAAGCCGGCCAAACCTGGTCGCGGAATTGTCGCCGGCGGAGCGGTACGTTCTGTCGTGGAGCTGGCTGGGATTCGGGATATTGTTTCAAAATCTATGGGATCAGCGAATAAATTGAGTGTGGCGAGAGCGACAGTAAAGGCTCTCGAAAGTGTTAAATTATTGTCTAGTAGGGAGAAATAATTGCTTAGAATTGAGAATTTAGAATTGAGAATTTGGAATGGGAATATTGAATTTTGAATTTAGAAAAAATAAGAAATCCCTCATTCTATATCCTGCATTCCTATTCTAAATTCGTAATTCTCAATTCAGAATTCTATTTAATTTATGCAAATACACGAATTAAGGGTAAAATCTAAAAAAACCAAGCAACGCATCGGGCGGGGAGGAAAGAAAGGAACTTACTGCGGCCGCGGGGTAAAAGGACAAAAATCCCGCTCGGGAGCGAAAATAAACCCGATTTTTGAAGGCGGGCGTTCAACTCTCATCGAGCATTTGCCGAAAATGCGCGGATTCAAGTCGATTCATCCGAAAAACCAGGCCATCAGCCTTGAAAAAATCGGCCGTTTTTTTGAAAATGGATCAGTTGTGAGCCCGCAGGCTTTGCGTGAAAAGCGATTAATCCGTAAAATAAAGGTGCCGGTGAAAATTCTTGGGAGCGGGGAAATCACAAAGAAAATTACTTTTGAAAGATGTCTTGTTTCGAAAATAGCGCGGGAAAAAATTGAAAAAGCAGGCGGGAAGATTATCAATGATCAACGAACAACGAACAGTGAACAAAAAAATAAATATTGATCTTTGGTCATTGTTCATTGCTTACTGTTGACATATGCTTCAAAAAATAACCCAAATCTTCAAGGTGAAAGAGCTTCGTGACAAAATCCTCTTCGTTTTGGGGATTCTTGTCGTTTTTCGCCTTGCCGCAAATATTCCTGTTCCGGGAGTGAACGTGGACCAGCTCAAAAATTTTTTTGAAAATAACCAGTTCTTCGGGCTTCTCAATATGTTTTCTGGAGGCGGTCTTCGCAACATTTCAATTGTGATGCTCGGGGTCGGACCGTATATCACCGCTTCCATCATCATGCAGCTTCTCACGATGATCATTCCCCGCCTCGAGCAAATCTACAAGGAAGAAGGCGAGGCTGGCCGACAGAAATTCAATATGTGGACGCGTTGGCTCACGGTTCCTTTGGCGGGTCTCCAGACCTATGGAATGATTTCCCTTTTTCGCTCACAGGGAATATTTGGGGATCTCACCGGCCTTGAGCTTGGGACAATCATTCTCACGGCCACGGCGGGAACGGTATTTCTCATGTGGCTGGGAGAGCTCATTACGGAAAAAAACATCGGAAACGGCGTTTCAATCATCATTTTCGCCGGTATCGTAGCCAGTTTGCCGACATCGGTTTCTCAGACCCTGATTATCTGGGATCCGGCTAAAGTTTTCACTTATCTTGGATACGCAGTGTTTGCAGTGCTGGTCATCGCTGCCGTGGTTTTTGTCACCGAGGGCCAGCGCAATATTCCCGTCTCCTATGCGAAGCGAGTGCGGGGGAACCGGGTATACGGCGGGACTTCCACCCATTTGCCTCTTCGGGTGAACCAGGCCGGGGTTATTCCGATAATTTTTGCCATGTCAATCATGCTTTTTCCGGGAATGATCGCCAATTTTTTTGTTCATGCCTCGAACCCGACTGTGGCGAATATTGCCACTTCGGTCGACAATATTTTCAAAAACCAATGGTTTTACGGGGCGGCTTATTTCATCTTAGTTGTTCTCTTCACCTATTTTTACACGGCGGTCACTTTTGACCCGAAAAATATCGCGGAGAATCTGCAAAAACAGGGCGGATTTGTGCCGGGCATCCGGCCGGGGCAGGCGACGGCCGAGTATCTCCATAGGGTGCTGAACCGGATAACTTTGACCGGGGCGCTGTTTCTGGGCGCAATCGCCGTTCTTCCCTTTGTTGTTCAGGGGGTGACGAACCTCAAAACCCTCACCATTGGCGGGACAGGAATTTTGATCGTGGTGAGCGTCGTGATTGAAATAATGAAACAAATCGAATCGCAGATGATAATGAGAGACTACGAAGGCTTTTAGCCACATAACACATAACACATAACACATAACACGACACACTCTTTTAAAATATTCTTTTCGTGAGTCGTGTTGCGTGCATCAGGCTACATGAACATTATTATTCTTGGTCCTCAAGGTTCCGGAAAGGGGACACAGGCGAAAATGCTGGCGGAGAAGTTTGGTCTTGAATATTTTGAAATGGGGAAAATATTGCGTGACGTAGCAAAAGAAAATACTCACTTGGGCAAGCTAATCCACGAAACCATAAACATCAAAGGCCTTCTCGTTGATAATGATACTTTCCGGGAAGTTTTTTTCAAAAAATTGAGCGAGACACCGGAAGAAAAAGGGATTCTTTTCGAAGGAGTTCCGAGAAATGAATACCAGCTTGAATTTTTCAAAGAAGATTCGACCGAAATGAACCGAAAGATCGATGCGACGATCGTGATAAATTTGCCAGAAAAAGAATCAATTGAAAGGCTTTCGAAAAGGCGGGTATGCAAAGAAAATGAGCATGTTCTCATCATCGGGAAAGATATAAAAGGCGAAAACGAAAAATGTCCGAAATGCGGAAGTGAAATACACCAAAGAATCGATGATACTCCCGCGCGGATCAAGACCAGACTCGGGATATACGAAAAAAATACAAAGCCTGTCATTGATTATTTCCGCCAAAAAGGAATTTTGGTTGAAATCGACGGCCGGCCGAGTATCGAAGAAGTTCACCAGTCAATTCTCAATAAATTGAAAAAATTAAATGAGTAACATTTCAATAAAATCCAGGGAAGAAATTGAGATTATGCGCGAGGGCGGGCGGATTTTAGCCGGAATTCTCGAAAAATTGCGCGCGGAGGTAAAGCCCGGAAGAAGCGCTCAAGAACTTGATAAGCTCGCCCGCGAGCTTGTTTTTTCGCGCGGCGCGCGGCCTTCTTTTTTGGGCTATGCGCCCAACGGCCGGGGGGAAGGTTATCCGGCGGCGCTTTGCGTGTCAATCAACGACGAAATTGTTCACGGGATTCCGGAAAAAAACAAAATCATATCCGAAGGGGATTTGGTGAAGCTCGATATGGGCGTGGAGCGCAAAAAGATGCACACGGATGCGACGATTATGGTTGGAGTCGGGAAAATTTCCGTGGCAGCGGAAAAAATTATGAAAGTGGCAGAAGAATGTCTGTATTTAGGAATCGACGCCATCGCGCCTGGGAAAATAATTTCGGATTATGCCTGCGCCGTCGAAGATCACGCCAAAAAAAATGGATTTTCAATTGTGCGGGACCTTGTCGGACATGGAGTAGGGCGTTCCATTCACGAGCCGCCGCAAGTGCTGAATTATTTCCACAAGAAATTGGGAAATGTTACTCTGAAAGTTGGCATGACGCTGGCGCTCGAACCAATGATAAACGAAGGCGGATATGAAATATATCTTGCCGACGACGGCTGGACATACAAAACTTTGGACGGAAAACTGAACGGCCACTGGGAGCATACGGTGGCGGTGACAAAAGACGGCTGCGAGATACTTACGAAAATATAAGAAATTAGATATGAGATAGAAGAAATGAAAATTAGAAATAAAAAATTTCTTCTATTTTATCTCTTATTTCTCATATAAAAAAAGGGCCCCGAAGCAGAGGCTCGCGCAACGTGTGCGAGAGCATGCTTCGAGGGACGATCAAGGACGGGGTGGTTTAGACGGAGATGACTGAAATCCACGCAGTCCCCAAAAAAGAATTTTCTTGAAGGCAATAAAGAATTGGTGGAGAATCGCCAAGATAAAAAAGAAAATATATATCCCGACGATGACAGGCCATAAAAAGACAAAGAAAACGAAATATCCTAAATTAAGGGTTAATTTAGGATCGTCAAGATACCAAAAAAGGAAAGGAGCTAAGGTTTCATCGTATCGAATCAGAAGTCCGATAACAAAGAATCCAATAAACAGGTGAGCTACAATAGCGAGAATCGGGCTCCAATTCCACATGCTTATAGCTAGCGACCAAATCATTGAGACCATGCCAGTTCTCCTTTGGAAATGAGCTTAATATATTTTGTGCGAACGCAGTCGCAACTATTTATTTTATTATTTATCCAACCAAATGTCAATAACCACCCCAAATAACCCAAATGCAAGCCATATTTTGGGCATAGATTATGGAGAGTCTAAAGTTGGTCTCGCAATCGGGGACAGCGAGACGCGGATGGCTTTCGGGTATGGAACGCTCGATAATGACAAAAATTTGCTCCAAAAACTGGCGGAGATTATCGAAGAAGAAAATATTTCGAAGGTGATAATCGGCGTCTCAAACTTGGAAGTTCGGTTTCCAAGTAATTCATCTGAAGAGATTAAATCTCTAAAATTAAAGGCGGACGGTCCGCGATCACTTGGAAGTTCGGTTTCTAAGTTGACGGGCGTCGAAGTCGAATATCAGGATGAAATGTTCACGACACAACAAGCTCAGCGCAATCTCATCGAAAAAGGGGTGAAAGGAATCAAGAAATACGACGACCAAGAAGCGGCAAGGATTATTTTGCAATCATGGCTTGATAAGCATGAGTGAGTGTTTTGTTTGTCTGGATTTTGTGATAGAATTACGTTAGGTTATTGGGGACAATGGTTATTGGCAGTGAGTTCGGTCATGAGTCGTTGGACTTTAGTTTTGATAACCAATGACTATTGACTTGTCCCACAGCAAATGACCCTTGTTACTATTTACTAAAAAACGATGTCTGAAAACAAAAACAAACCCTATCTCTCCGTTATAATCCCCGCCTATAAAGAAGGAAAAAGACTTGGACAAAACCTGAAAGAGGTGAAGAAATATTTCAGTGACAAGAAATTGAGCTATGAGGTTTTGGTTGTGGTGGACGGTTCTCCCGACAATACGGCCGAAGTCGCCCGAAGCTGGAAAGATAAATTTGAAAATTTTCGGGTCATCGACAACAAAAAAAACCATGGCAAGGGATACGTCGTTCGCCAGGGGCTTTTGGAAGCCAAAGGGGATCTCCGGCTCTTTTTTGACGCGGATGGATCAACATCGATCACACATCTCAACACGTTTTTGCCGCAATTCAAAAAAGGATATGACGTCGTTATCGGGTCCCGTGACATCAAAGGTGCCTATATCCAAGTCCACCAGGCCAAATACAAGGAGATTATGGGCGACATGGGAAATTGGCTGATCCGAATTGTCCTGGGACTGTGGAGCTATCCCGACACGCAGTGCGGATTCAAAATGCTCACTGCCCAGGCCGCCAAGGCAGTAGCCAGCCGGATGGTGGTGGACCGCTTTGGTTTTGATTTTGAGCTGATTATTCTCGCCAAAAAACTGGGATTTCATATCAAGCAGATGCCGGTCCGGTGGCTCAATGAAGCCGGCTCAACCGTCACGTTGACCGGTCCCAACGGATATTTCCAAGTCATCCTCGACCTTTTCAAGACAAAATGGAGGCTCATGACGGGGAAATATAAAATTAGTAGCTAGTATATAGTATCTTGTATTTGATTTTTATTTTCTTCAAAATATTCCTAGAAAATAAAAATACCAGATACTAAATACAAAATACCAGATACAAATTGGTGGAGGAAAACAAATCAAAAAAACAAACAAAAATATCCGAACTGCGCCAGGACATTGTCACCGGTGACTGGGTTGTTATTGCTTTGGGGCGGGGAAAACGGCCGGGAGAATTTGTGAAGAAGCGGGAAGCCTATCCGCCGCTTTTGGACAAATGCCCTTTTTGTTTTCCGGAAGAAACGGGACAGGAAAAAGATGTTCTTGTTTTTCGGCGCAGCGACGGGGACTGGAGCCTTCGGGTAATGCCGAACAAATATCCGGCCTTTTCCCGAAACCAGCCAGTGAAAAATTTTGAAGAAGGGCCGTATTTTGGGATGAGCGGGGTCGGATACCACGAAGTCATCATCACCCGTGACCATCTGCGCCAGATCGCGGTTCTGGACCCGATTGAAGTGGCTGAAATAGTCGATGCCTATCAAGACCGCTACATCAATCTGATGAGCAAAAAGTCCGTGAATTATATCGAAATTTTTCACAATCACGGGCGGGAAGCCGGAGCCTCGATCGAGCATCCCCATTCCCAGCTGATGGCGATTCCAGTTGTTTCTCCGGGCATCCAGCTTGAACTCGACGGCGCGGAAATATATCATAAATCGAATCGCAAGTGCGCCTTTTGCTCCATAGCGGGCTGGGAAATCGAGAAAAAAAAGAGACTTATTTTTGAAAATGACAATTTTTTGGCTTTCTGTCCGTATTCTTCCCGGGCGGCCTTCGAAGTCTGGGTGATGCCCAAAGCCCACAAGCCCTATTTCGAACGAATCACGAACGAGGAAAAAATTGATCTGGGTGAAGCTCTCCAGAAATCAATCGGCGCGGTTTTCAAAACGCTGGAAGACCCGGCTTATAATTTTTATATCCATACCTCGCCCTGCGATGGAAAAGATTATCCGCACTACCACTGGCACATAGAAATTTTACCGCATACGGCGATATGGGCGGGGTTTGAATTGTCCACGGGTATTGAAATTTCGACGATTGAGCCGGAAAAAGCGGCAGAGGAATTAAGAAGAAATGTATAGTGTATCAAGTATTGCGTATTGAGTATCCAATAAATTATTCAATAAATACACAATACACTATACTTAATACTCGATACTCGATACATGCTACACATTGACTATTCAACCTGGTTTTCGAATTTTCCGCCGGAGCTCGCGACATTTCTCATTGCGATGGTGCCAATTTCGGAACTGCGGGCTTCGATACCAATTGCCATCAAAATCTATGAGCTTCCAGTCTGGTCGGCCTATCTCTGGTCGGTTTTGGGAAACCTGGTGCCGATGATTCTGATTGTTCTTGTCATCGCGCCGGTAGCCGATTTTTTGTCGAGGCATATAAAATTTTTCCAGAAATTTTTCGAGTGGCTCTTTCGGCATACGCGCCACCGGGGTGAAAAGAAATTTGAGAAATGGGGGGAGTTCGCCGTTTTTATCCTGACAGCCATTCCCATTCCGCTTCTCGGCGGATGGACAGGGCCTCTCGCGGCATTTGTGTTCAACATCAAGCTCAAAAAATCCATCCCGCTCGTGATTCTTGGTTGCATGGCGGCGGGAGTGATTGTGACCGGTCTAACTATATGGTTTTAAAATGAGTTTCGGTTTTTCCTAAAGTTTAGCTTTAGGAAATTCCTAAAGCTAAACTTTAGGATGCACAAAAAACTAATCGTCGGAAATCTCAAAATGAATCCGCTGACGCCGACTGAATTCGGGCGGTATTTGGACGGGCTGGAAAAAGATATGAAAGGTAAAAGATTTGAGAAAACGGAAATTGTGGTTTGCCCGCCGGCGGTATATTTTCGGCAATTTGTCGAGCGGAAAATGAAAGACGTGAAACTGGGCGCGCAGGATGTCTATTGGGAATACCAGGGGGCATTCACCGGAGAAATTTCGGCCGGGATGATGAAAGCCAATGGAGCGCAATATTCGATAGTCGGGCATAGCGAGAGGCGGAAGTATTTCGGGGAAAACGAGGAAATCATCAACCTGAAGCTGAAAGCTATTCTCAAAAGCGGCCTCAACGCGATTTTGTGCATCGGGGAAAGCGGAGAAGAAAGAAAAAGCAATCAGACCGCGCCAGTCCTCAAAAAACAGCTGGAAAAATCTCTTGCCGGAATCGGAGTTGGGAAATCGGAATATATCACCATTGCCTATGAGCCGATCTGGGCAGTCGGGACGGACAAAATTCCATCTTCGGACGAAGTTTTGGAAGCAAAAATAATCATAAAAAAGATTCTGACAGAGCTTTATTCACGAAAAGCGGTCGAGAAAATGAGGATTCTTTATGGGGGGTCGGTAAAATCTCATTGCGCCGGACAAGTTTGCGTCGATCCGGCGATGGATGGAGCTCTTATTGGGCGAGAGAGCCTTACACCCTATGATTTTATAAAGATTGCGAAAATAATTGATGAGAAATAATTAAGGCTACGAAATATGAATCGAGTACTGATATACTAATTCGTATATTGGTATGTGATTAGTATTTCGTAGCCAGGCTTGTTTTCATGTTGGCTAGTGTAAAAAATATATTGGAAGAAGCGAAAGCGAATGGTTACGCCGTCGGGGCGTTCAATGTTTTCAATATGGAAGAAGCCCAGGCGGTGGTGCGGGCAGCGGTAAAAAAACACAATCCAGTTATCATCCAAATCACTGAAAAAACAATGAACTATGCCGGAGACGGAGTGATCTATGATGTTGTAAAAAACGTTGTTGAGAAAGAATCGGCCTCGATTCCTATTGGTTTCCATCTTGACCATGGCCACAGTTTTGATGTTGTCATGAGGGCAATCGGGGCGGGGATGAGCTCGGTGATGATCGATGCTTCTGAGCATTCCCTTCGGGAAAATATGGCCATCACCAAAAGGGTGGTTGACTTCGCCCATGCAAAAAATGTTGCCGTTCAGGCGGAGATAGGAAAAGTTCCGTATCTGGGCGGGATGGACCCGAATCCCGACTGGGACAAAATCATGACCAATCCGCTCGATGCGAAGTGGCTGGTGGAAGAGACTGGAGTTGACGCGCTGGCAGTTGCGATTGGAAACGCCCATGATTTTTTCCGGGAGAGGCCGGAGCCGGATTGGGCGCGCCTAGAGGAAATTCACAAACTTATTCCGAATACGCCTCTTATCCTTCACGGCGCCAGTGATTGGGTGAACCACAAGGTGACGGAGGCCGTGAAACGGGGAGTAGTCTGCTTCAATGTGGACACGGATCTCCGGGTCGCATTCAACACGGTTCTTTGCCAGTTTACTCATGACAAGTGCACCATTATTGACCCGAGAACAGTCATGGCCGAGGCGCGGGACGCCGTGCAAAGAGTGGTGGAGAAGAAAATAGAAATGTTTCGCAATCCGTAGGATATAATATACTATGCTGATAATGCGAATATATACCAATCTGCAAGCTGCGAATAAGCAATGATGGAAAAACTGAGAGAGGACGAATGGGGAAAGAAGGTGCCGATTATCATCCTCACCAAACTCAATCCGGACGATAAAACCTTGAACGAAATCATGGCTAGCGGGCCGTCATATTATTTCATCAAGTCCAAGCGGCAGTTGGAAGATTTGACGGAGAAAGTGAAAAAGGAATTGGGGGTGTAATTAATTCAAAATTCAAAAATCAAAGTTCAACCTGACTGCCGGCAGGCAGGAATTACAAAATATAAAATTCGCGAAGCGAATTTTACGGTGTTTTTTTAAGAATAACGCTATAATTAGATATAATAATCTCTAAAACAAAAAACTATGAGCAAAAACAAACGAGGTTCCGCCCTTCTTCTCACCACAATTCTTCTTTTTGTGGTTCTTTCTTTGGTAGTGAGCCTTTCCTATGTGACGGTCATGGAGCAGCAAATGAGCTCCAAAACCAAAAGCTCCGTCGGCTCTTTCTTCAACGCCGACTCCGGAGTGGAGTGGGCCCTCAACAAGATTGCCAACGCGACGGGAGGCACAATCGCAGGTGTTTTTGGAGCTATCAATTTCAATCCTGACGGAAGCACTTATCCTTTCGCCAATGCAGGCTACAAAGTGTATCTTCTTGATTCGGAAGGTAAAGTCATTACTGATCTAAGCAAAGACATTTCTCTTGTCAAAGCCGTCCGTTCTGTCGGAACCCAAACTGCCGGTGATCCCACCCAGCGGGCTATTGAAGCGGCGGTGGGGACGGGAGGAGGGGGAGGATGTTATACATCTTACGGTACTCCTCCAGGGTCTGCAGATCCTCTTACAGGAAAATGCATACAAGGTTTTACCAATAAAGGCTCCATCGGGCAGTGGGGAGCCTGCGGCAGTGGAATTAGTAATACAGATCATTTTCGTCCGCCTGGCGGTGGTTGTTGGGGTACGGGTTTGCCTCTCGACTTCGGTGAGGCTTTTGTCTGTTGTTTGTAGAGCTTAACCCCTACCAACATTCAATAACCCCTCCTAAAGTCGAACTTTAGGAACGAGATGAAACACAATGAGAAAAACGCCTCTTGTGGACAATGAATATTATCACATTTATAACCGCGGCGTAACCATTCCTAAAGTTAAACTTTAGGAAAATAACCCTTCCTAACATTCTAGGAAAAATAGGAAATACTAAAAAAGAGCGGGAGCTTCGCTAAAGTTGAACCTTAGCAAGAATAGAAAGGGCGGATAACCTCTACCAACATTCAATATTAGGAAAAGTGAAAAAATCCCAAAAAAGAGCGGATATTGGAATAGTCCGCTCATTTTTTATTATCCTAACTTTGAATCTTAGCAACGCTTTCCAAACACTAAATGTTTGGAAAAATACTCGTAGTATTTTATTTTCTCTCCTCGAGCGTCACTTGCACGTTTTTTTCCTGGCCTTTGCTCCAAATTTTGAGTGAAATCGTGTCGCCGACATTGAATTTAGCAATCTGGTCGGAGAGCTGGTGCGTATCGTCGATTTTTGTCCCGTTTATTTCAAGAATTATGTCGTTTTCAACAATCCCCGCTTTGTCAGCCGGACTTCCCGGAACCACCGCAAAATCAGTGATGCTTTGCCCGCGAAGGACCAGCGCTCCGAAATCGAACGGCAGATTGTTTTCTTTTTGGATCACCGCCGTCACCGGAATATATCGCACGCCGATATAGGGCTGGACAATTCTCCCTTTTGTTTTCACGGACTCAATGTCTTTTTTGACTATATTTATAGGGAGAGCAAAGCCGATATTTTCCGCGCCCTGGGCCATAGCCACATTAACGCCAATTACCTGCCCGCTGATGTTGAGCAGCGGCCCGCCAGAATTCCCCGGATTGATCGCCGCATCGGTCTGGATAACTTCACTAAGATTTTCTGCCTGCCCAAACCCATCTCCAGCGATAACATTGCGCTTGAGACCGGAAATTATTCCTTTCGAAACTGTATTCCGGAATTCTCCAAGAGAATTGCCGATGGCAATCACCGTCTGCCCGATTTTGAGGTTTCCCGAATCAGCCAGTTCAAGTATCGGCAAATTGCCGCCCGCCTCAATTTTGAGAATGGCCACGTCGCTCACCGGATCAATCGCCATGACTTTGGCGGAATGCCTTTTTTCATCGTTTGTCATTACAGTATATTCCGCTTCCTGATCGGAAACCACGTGCCGGTTGGTCACAATAAGCCCGTCTCTTGAAACAATAAAGCCAGAACCTCCTCCGATTTCCTGCTTTTCCGTTCCGCCCTGATTATCCGGCTGCTGCTGTTGCCCCGATCCAAAAGGATTGAAAAACGGATCAAAGCCGAAAGGATCGGAAAAAAAATCCTGGATTTTGGGAATATCTTTGGAAACAATTATGCTTACCACAGCGGGAGAAGCTTTTTCAACAGCGGCTGTCACGGCTGATTCCTCATCGGGAATATTTATGGTATTGCCCGCGCTCCCGGCGCTCTTCTGGTCGATCTGGTTTTGCTTTTTTTTCAAAAAATCAAGACTGAATTTTCCCTGCCCGAGATTTCCCGCCATAAAACCAAAAAGCGCCCCGAAAAAGGAAGATAGTAGAAATGTGATGATCACAACCGCTACCAGAAATTTTTTGTATGTTTTGATAATATCTTTGTTTTCTTGGTTTATCATAATTGAAAAAATTAAAAATTTATAAAAGTGATTCGCGAGCAAAGCGAGCACCAAAACTTTTCACTTTTAACTTTTCACTTTTAACTCTCTAGAGATATCGCATTCACCGGACAGCTTGAAACAACCTCGCTACAATCGCAATCCTCGCAGGATTCCGCAATCACCTTCGATTTCCCGTTCTCCACTTTGAAAGTTTTCGGGCATAACGCCTCGCACGTCCCGCATCCGATACAAAGTTCCTCATTTACTTTGGGTTTTGGCATATGTTTCGATTATTTATTACGAGATGAAATACTAAGTTATTTCAAATTTATACCTCCACTAAATTCACCAATCTTTTCCAATCCTCATCCACCTCTTTTTGCATTTCCGCGATTACCTTTTCTCCGCCGGGCCGGAATAAATGCTTGAACCTCCCCTGCGTTTTCAAAAATTCCTCGATGGGTTTTGGCTTTTCGGTCGCCCAGTTTATTTTATATACCCCGTTTTCATATTCGTAAAGCGGCCAAAAATTGGTTTCGGTCGCCAGCTTTCCGATGCGCACGTATTCAGAAGTGGCATATTTCCAAAGATTCGTGCAGGGCTGAAGCACCAGCAAGAAACGTGGCCCTTCCAGCTCGAGAGCTTTTTTGGCTTTTTTGGCAAGATCCGGGAGATAGGCCACATTGGCCTGCGCAGCGTATTTGATATGGTGTGCGATTACAATCGACATGAGGTCCTTTCTCTTTTCTTTTTTCCCAAAGCTCTTTTTTCCGGCCGGCGTTGTTTCGGTGTCCGCGCCAAATGGCGTCGCTCCCGATCGCTGCCCGCCCGTATTCATATAGGCTTCGTTGTCATAGCAGACATAGAGAAAATCATGCCCTCGTTCAAGAGCCCCGGAAAGGCTTTGGAGCCCGATGTCATAAGTTCCTCCGTCCCCCGCGAAAACGACAACTTTAATTTTCTTTTCCGCTGGAATTTTGTTTCTTTTTCGCAAAGCTTTCAAAGCTCCGTCAATTCCCGCCGCTGTTGCCCCGCCATTCTCAAACGCACTGTGAATGAAAGGCACTTTCCAGGCGGAATACGGATACAGTGTCGAAGTCACCTCAAGGCACCCCGTCACGCTCACAACCACCACAAGGTCGTCTGTCGCATCCAAGACTGTGCGCACAATCGCCGGAATCCCGCATCCCGCGCAAGTGGAATGGCCGGGAGCCAAATGCTTTGTTAATTCCTTATTCATAATCTATTTTAATCCAATATATTTTGTTTCTTTCCCGTCCCAATTTTCCTGAAAAATTTTCTTAATATCTTCCTTGAAAATCTCCCGGCCGCCAAGGCCGTAGATATACGGCTGTATAATGTATTTTGTATCACGTATCATGTATAGGCATTCGACTACCTCGCTATAAATTGGAGGTTTTGATCCAAATGATACTGTCCGGTCGAAAACCGCGATATTTTTCACATTTTTGAGCGCTTCGGCGATTTTATCGTATGGAAACGGGCGGAACAATTTTATTTTGAGAAGCCCCACTTTCTCTCCTTGCTCGCGGAGTTCATCAACAGCCATTTTAGCTGTTCCGGCAGTTGAACCGGCGACAACAATCGCCTTTTCTGCGTCGTCCAGCTTATAACTTTCGAAATAATCATAATTTCGTCCGCTTATTTTCCCATATTCATGGCAAATATTTTTATATTCGGTTTCTGCCTCTTTCATCGCTTCTATCTGCGCCCTTTTGAATTCAAAATATGAATTGGGAAGTGAAACCGGGCCGAAAGATTTCGGATTTTCAAAATCAAGAAGATTATTTTTTGACTGATATTCGCCAACGAAATTTTTCACCACGGAATTTTCCAAAATCTCCAAGTTTTCCACGCTATGCGAAGTTTGGAAGCCGTCCATGATGACCATCGCCGGAAGCCTCACTTTTTCCGCGAGGCGCAAAGCAATGAAAGTATTGTCATAAACTTCCTGGGCGTTTTCCGAAAAAATCTGGATCCAGCCAGAGTCGCGAACGAACATCACGTCCTGATGGTCGCCGTGGATGTTGATTGGCGCTGAAATCGCGCGTGCGCTGACCAGCATCAAAATCGGAAGCCGCGTCCCGAAGGCTATCGGCAAAATTTCCGCCATAAGCAAAATTCCCTGCGAGCTTGAAGCTGTCATCGTCCGCGCACCTGCCGCGCTCGCCCCCACTGCCGCGCTCATTGCCGAGTGTTCCGATTCAACCTCGATCATTTCCGTCGCCGCTTCCCCGTCCGCGACGAATTTTGCAAAAGTTTCAACAATCGGAGTTTGAGGCGTGATCGGATAAACCGGCATCACGTCGGGATTGATTTGCTTGAGAGCTTCCGCCGCCGCCGCGCCACCTGTCAGCGCGATTTTTTTTGAATTATTCATCATGTGTTTTTGGCCATCTTTATAGCATGCTGCGGACAGACCGTCGCGCAGACTCCGCAACCTTTGCAAATTTCGTAATCAATATCCGCTTTTCTTTCAGAATCATAGTCAATGCAGGCTTCGGGGCAGAAAGAAAAACACTGCCCGCAGCCAATGCAGGATTTTTTGTCCACTTGCGGTTTCATATATCGCCAATCACCGGTGTGGGGAGACTTTTTTATATCGTGCGTGATGATTGCACCTTCTTCGATATTTTCCCAGTTCATAAATGTAATAGCAGGCCATTGGTAACATTGGTCATTAGCTGTGAGACAAGTCTTTAGTCTTTGGTTTTCAGAAAAATAAAATCCAATGACCCATGACTAATGACCAGACCGACTGCCAATGACTATTGTAACTAACGACTATAAACTATCGTATGCTTTCTCGATCGCCAGAATATTCTTTTCCGTCTTTTCGGCGCCTATTTTTCCGGTATATTTCTCCCGAAAAACATCAACAACGTTTTCCAGCTTCACGATTTCCGAGACTTTGAGCAGTTTTCCCAAGATAGCCGTATTCGGCCGCGGCTCGCCGATCACCTCCATTGAGAGCCCAGTCGCGTCAATGGGATAGATATTTCCGACAAATCCCGTTTTTTGCTTGACCATTTCACGGTTCGAAGTCGTATTCACAATCATGGCTTCGTTTTCATCAAGATTTTTGGTGGCATCAATGGTTCCAAGAAGCGTCTCGTCGAGTATCACCACCACGTCCGGATCCACTACCGGCTCGTGGGTTTTGATAGGTTCATTGGAAACACGGACAAATGTTTTCATCGGCGCCCCTGTCCGCTCCGGCCCGAAATCAGGAAAAGCCTGGATGAATTTTTCTTCCTTGAGCGCAGCTTGCGCCAAAAGCTCGGCGGCCGTTTTTGCCCCCTGCCCGCCCCGAGCGTGAAAAATAATTTCGAATATTTTTTTATCGAGTTTCATCCCTAATATTATACCATAAAGAAAATCAGTTTCCAAAGAAACTGATTTTCTTTTACAAGATACCAAACACCAGATACTAGATACTATTTCGCCAGTTCCTCATCCAGTGTTTTCTTCAGCTCGTCGTAGGCAACCACTCCGCCAAAAAACTGGTCGTTCACAAAAAAGGCGGGCGTTCCGGAAATTCCGAAATTCTGGGCTTCCTGCATGTCAGCTGCAATCTTGTCTTTTGGATCATTTTGGTCTACGCACTGGCTAAACTTCGCCCCGTTGAGGCCAAGAGCCGAAGCATAGGTTTTGAAGCGCGCCGTTCCTTCCGTAGCCTGCCAGTCCGCTTGCGAAGCATAAAGCTTGTCCGCCATTTCCCAAAATTTCCCCTGTTCGCCGGCGCAAGCCGCCGCTACGGCCGCATTGTTGGCCTGTTTGTGAAAATCAAGGGGCAGATATTTGTAGACAAACAAAACTTTGTCCTCATATTCGCCGATGGCTTTCCGGAAAGTATCATGGAATGTCTTGCAATAGGGGCACTGAAAATCGCTGAAAAGAACCACTTTCACTTTTGCATCCTCCGGTCCGACTTGCGGATCATCTTTGGAAACACTTGGGGTATCGAGATATTTTCCGGCCTTGATGCCAACCTGCTCCGTGTTCATGAGATATTTCCCGTCTTTTTGCTCAAATATTCCCTCGGCTTGAGCAAACACGTCCGTCTTGGTCACATTTTCATCGAAGATAAAAGCCGGCAGGCTCTTGACATTGAATTTTTCCTCGAGAGCTTTCCCCTCCTCGGAATCCATTTCCACTTTCTTGGCCAGAGTTGTCGGAACGACCCTTTTCAGCCATTTGAGAGGCTCGGTCGGATCACAGGCTTCGCATTTGCTGTCGGTGAGTACTTGAAGGTTGACAACCGGCTCGCTATAGGCGACCCAGGTTTTTCCTTCAAGAGGAAAAACATCCACATTTTTGAGCACTCTCGGCGAAATGCCCTGCTGACCAAAAAATTGGGCCACGTCCACAAAAACACTGCCGATTAACAGCCCCGCCAGAAGAATAACTATGGAAACATAGTTTTTCATTTTGCGGTGGCAAGTCTCGTCCTTGCATTGAGACTTTTCTTCTCCCTCCCATTTTTCCATCGACGCCCTTTCCGCCGATTTGTCTTCGTTTTTTTCTTCCATTTGGATGTTTATCCCCACCACTTTTCTCGATAACTTACAGCCTCAAAAAAATAGAGTATACTGGTTTTTTGACCGTGCTTTCGAATCATCTCAAAAAGTGATGGGGGATGAAGTTATTTATTACGCCTAAATAAAATTCGCGCTTATTGCGTCGCTGCTCCATCCGGCGCGGGAGCCTCCCGAGCTTCGTTTCCATCCGGAACTGGCTGCTCTGACGGCGCACTTGGCATCTCTGGCTTTGTCAGATCAAATCCCTGTTTCATTTCGGAAACAAGATAGTCGCCATATCCGATAGTCACTCTTTTTTTTGCTTCCGTCTTTACTGCCACGCCGACAAGAAAGCCCAAGATAAAAATAAGGAGATAGTTTATCGTCTTTTCGTTTATTTTGATCTTCTTGGCAAGCTGGGACATCTTTTCTTTCATATTTCAATTTCCTATTGATTATTCTCCCTGAAGTCTAGCAAGAGCGTCTTTTAAAGGCAATATTGACAAGTTAGCGAAACTGTTTTTTGAAAATTTTACATTTTTACTGGATTTTAACCGGATCATTCAGCTGAATTTGGTTGGCGTCGCAGAATCCGGCATTTACCTCGAGGACAAAACTGGCTTTATCGGGAGATGTGAAAATCCGCTGGTCGTCCGGAGAAATTCTCCCTTCGCAGCCGATTACCCTTCCGTTTTCAATCCAAATAATATCGAGAGAAAATTCCATTCCCTTCATCCAAAAACGCTGGTATTCGTCCTTCGGCATCAGAAAAAGCATTCCTCTCCCCTCGCCGAGATTCGCTCTTGCCGAAAGGCCTCTTTCTATTTTTTCTTGGCTGCTCACCGTTTCCGCTTTTACGATAACATTTTTTACCTGAACCCTTTTGATCGGATTCCAGTATTTCAGTGAAAAAAATTCGCTGGAGACGTAGTTGAGAAGAATCACCAATATTATCAAGACGATTATGATTATGAAGATTATTTTTTTTGACATAGAATATGAAATCAAATTTCTAATTTCCAATTTCTAATTCCTAACAAAATACTAAATGACCAATTTTCAAATCCCGAATTTTTTCATTGGACATTTGGATTTTTATCGGATATTGGGAATTGGGAATTGGGAATTTTATAGTCGATTAATCTCATTATAAAAAGATATCCAACCGAGAAAAGCAGAATGAATATCAACTTGCCGAGTGCGCTCAAATTCAACGCCGCAAGACCGATGATAACACTGACGACGCATACCAAGCTCACGATCTGCTTCTCTTCCAGTCCCAATTTTACCAGTTTATGGTGAAGATGTCGATTGTCTCCGCCTCGAAATATAGATTCTCCGACTTTATGTCTTTCCCGAATCACGTTTGCAAGATCCAAAACCGGAATGAGCGTCGCCATGAGCACGGTTGCGATCTTGGCTCCCGCAAAAATGGAGAGGCTGGCCAGAAGAAAGCCAAAAAACCAGGCGCCGCTTGTCCCCGCCATGATACGCGCCGGGTGCCAATTGAAAACCAAAAATCCCAAAATCGCCCCGCCGGAAATGGCCGAGAGTATCGCCACCGCCGGCTGATTGACATGGGGCAAAAGGCTCAAAAAAAATATTGTTCCGAGCGCCACCAGCGTCACGCTCCCCGAAAGGCCGTCAACGCCATCGAGCCAGTTGAGGGAGTTTATGAAGAGTATTATGTATAGTGTATAGAGTATTGTGTATGTTAGCGGATTTGCGAGCTCTATAATTCCGCCGAAAGGATTTGTCACGAATTCGCTGCGGACACCGAAACTAATCGCTATGATTGCAATAATAATTTGAGATATCAACTGCCATTTCCAATTGATATTTTTGAGATCATCCCAAAGGCCAAAAAGAAGAATCAACAACCCGCCAGTAACAATACCCGCGATCGGTTTTGTGATGACTAAATCTTTGTTGAAGATCACCATCAAAACAAAAATTAAAATCACGACCAATCCTCCAAGTCTCTTTGCGGCTTTGGAAAAAGAACACTTCTCCCCTACCCATAACAAAAAAGGTATTGCAAAAACAACGGGAAAAAAAGAAAGAATGAAAGGAATAAGGTATTTTGTATTATGTATCATGTATTATGCATCATGCTCTATCTAAATACTTTATACATAATACTTTATACTTGATACATATCATTTCTTCCTCACCTTCTTCGTCACCCAGAATTCGCCGAAATATTTGCCAAAGAGAATCCGGGTTTGGGAGTCGACAGCCGGAGCAGCTCCGAGAAATGGCGCCGTGATCGGAACCAGGAACCATTGGAGAAACATATAGATATAGCGCTTGCGGCCATAACGGGCCGGCCTCGGAGGAAGAAGCATGAGACTCAAAAACATTGAAATGATGAGACCGATAAGCGCCGCGTTCATGAGATAACGGGTCATATAAGGCAAATTGTGGGCAAGAACCGACCGATTGAATTCCGGACCGCCAATGATCACCGGCAGCCACCCAAGAAGGGCAATGATGAAAGAATTGGTCGCCCAGGACCAATGGCCCTCGAGCATAGTGAAAAGATGACGCAACTTGCGCATCGGTTTGATTTTTTTGTTTTTCCAAAAAGCTCTTGCCAAAAGCGGGAAATTCTCGATTCCATAGGCCCAACGCCTCTTTTGCTTATATTGGTTGACAATAGTTTTCCAATAAGTTTCCGCCAGGACCGCATCAAGCGAAACCGGAAGGTGAATCGGCTTTACTTCGTAGTCTCCATTGAAAAAAACATAGCATTTCCAAAAAATGACGCTGTCCTCGGAAATCATATTCACCGGCCAATAATCGACATCGACAATTGTTTTGAAGGCTTCGGAGTGGGAAGAAAAGGTTACCATATGCTCCGGCCTCATCGCTTCCACCATATGCCAAAAACTTGATCCGGTGACGATTATGCGGACAAAGGCGTTTGTATCCCATATGTTGTTGTGATACATCGGAAGCGGCTGGTAGGCAAAATGAAGCCTCCTTGGTTCAGTGATATACTTCAGAGTGAGCGCCGCAAAATACTGGGGATGAGTACATGTGTCGCAATCAAAATTGGAAAGAATGACCTGCTCGAGTGGAATATTTTTTTCTTCCAGATATTTTTTCAGTTCCTTGGCAGCGAAAGTGGTGTTCGAGGCCTTGGCTTTCATTTCTCCGGGAGCAACCTTATGGACAGTCACCAGAAAATCGAAAAAAGTGCTGCCGAATTTATTTTTGAGATAATTTATCTTATGTGTTCTTTTTTTCTCGTCTTCCCGTTCTTCGGTCGCCAGAAGAATGATGAATTTTTCATTCGGATAGTCGGATTCAGCCACAGACCGGATAGCCGGTTCGATGATTTCCGGCCCCTCATTGGCCGTAGGAAACATCACGACGTGATAAACGTCCTCCCAGCGCAAAAATTTGGACCTGTCCCGCTTGAGAATTTCCTGAATTTCTTTTTTTATTTCTTTTGCCGCGCATAATCTTTTTTTGGCTGCTTTTTTTTCCGCGGAAAAAAATTTCCATTTTTTTTTGGAAAAAATATCTCTGGCGCTCTGAAGTTTCTGGTTTATTTCGCGGGTAATGTCATCCAAATCCGAAATTTTTCGGCAGATTTCCATCCAATCAATCTCTTTGTGGCATTGCATTTTCCGAAAGGCGACGATGGAATAAGTGGCGATATAAAAAGTCCGGTAAAGCCAATATATATCAAATGCTATTATGAAAACAGCCACCCAGACGGGAACCCAAAAAGAAAAAACAAACATGCCAATAAGCGTAAACCAGGCCAGTGATCCGGGAATAATTTCGAATATTCTTTGAAGCCGGCGGCTGCGAGGATCGGTTGTGCGAGGATCGGGATAGGAAAACATATAAGATATAATAAAATTGAAAGAAAAAAACGCTAATAAAAAATAATTTCTTCTCTCTTATTTCTCATATCTTATTTAAAAATTAATCAGTATTACGCTCCCCAGCCCCACAGCCATCAGAAGCTGGACAAGAAGCGCCATGCCGGCGAAAAGATATGAAACCAGCTTTTCTTTATAATAGAAAAAGCGGGAAAGAACCGCGTTTACGGCAAAAACCGCCGCTGCCAGTCCGGGGAGAATGAAAATATTTTTCCAGTCCCCGATCGAATCCACTCCGAAATGCACATTGTAGTGGAGTATGATCGGCTGGCTGGACGGTTCGACGATGAGCCAAATTGCTGCCCACATTCCCAAATTCGAAAGCGCTCCCAGGGCCAGTGAAAAGAATATCACCGGATCGGTCCAGTAGCCGTGCCAGAAAAACCTTTTGAATTTTTCCTTGAATTTATTCTTCCAGTTCATCGTGTTCGTAAATTTATTCAATTAGCTCGCTGTTTTGGGTTTCCAGCAAGATATCTTCGTTCTTAATTTTATCAACAACTCCGGTTAATTTTTTCGTGCGAGTTATGGAAACTGTATTATACTGAGATTCAACGGCAATAATTTTTGTTCCTAGCTTGTCTAATTCGGCACTAAAATTTTCGTATTCTTTGGCAAAAGTATTAATCAATTTAATGATAGAATGCAGATTTTGTTGATATGTGAAATTCTTATATGACTGGAAAATCATTCTTAGAATTGCGGTGAAGCTAAAAGGTCCGGCTAAAATTACTTTCTTTTTCATCGCATCATTCCAAACCTCGTGTAAACTCTGATAGATAAAGCTAAATATCATTTCGTTTGGAACAAAAAGTATCACGAAGTCAACGGTATTTTCCTCCGGGTTGATATAATCCCGAGTCGAAACCTGCTTTATTTTCTGTTTCACGTCAGCTGTAAACTCTCTTAGGTATCGCTCTTTCTCTGTTTTTGATTCGGCCTCTTGATATTTTATCAAGGATTGCAGGGGAAATTTTGCATCTATGTTTATCTTGGTTTTATCTGGCAATAACATCGTAAAATCCGGACGTGTTGAGACTGTATCTTGTTCAATATTCACGGAATAATGCTGCCCCTTCACAAATCCCACAGATCTCAATAAGTTCTCTGCGACTTCCTCGCCATATTTCCCTCGCATTTGATTGTTGGACAATATGTTTTTCAGATGATCTGTTGCTTCCTTTAGTCCGCCTGTCGCGATTTTATGCTCCTCTATCACGGTTTTTAGCGTATTCAGTTCTTTGAATGTGCTTGATCTGTTTTCTTCCGATTTCGCCTGGTTCTTTTCCAGATCTTGAGATATTTTTTCAACCAAGTCTTTGATTGCGTCTTTTTTGCTATCCAAGTACTGCTTGTTTGAATCCATTTTTTCTGACATGGTATCTTTCATCCTGTCTCTTTCTAAGGCGAGAATTTCCTTGCTCATATTCAAAGTTTTTTCTGAATTTTCTTCTATCAGTTTCTTCATCCATTTGCCAAACATTTTTTTCAGAGATAAAACAAACATCGTCAAGAAAATGACGACGGCAATTAGCGATAAAATTATAATATAGACAAAAGGCATTGGTCGTTATTCGTAATTAGTAACTGGCAACTGGGATAAAACAAAGAAACAATATATCCGAATTACAAATAATTACCAATTACCAATTATTTTCTCCTATTCGCAATCTCTTTAAGGTTTGGGATTTTGCAGATAATTTCTTCGTAAGGGCTTTCCAAAAATTCCATTATGAACTTGTCGAGCATATCCGTGCGGTATTTGAACTCTTCCGAGCCCATGATTGAATAATTGATTTCTTTCCCCACTTCCGCCTCCAGACTTTCCAAAAGATGCTTCAGTTTGGCCCGGCTCAATTCGTCTCCAACAATCAAAAGGTCAGCCCGGCCTTTGGGATAATTGAGAAATACCCCGGACATAAGAGCCAATTTTATCTTCCCGAGCCCCTTGATCCGATGGAGGCTCCGGCACTCGGGAAGCGTGTTTGATTTGATGACAAGATTCCTGAGCTCCGGATAGAAAATAAAATCCCGATTTGTCTCAAAGAACCGCTGCCCTTTTTTCGACCGGGAAACGATCATTTTCATTCTTTCGAGGCGAGAGAGCTCCCGATTCGCCTGTTGGGACGAAAGCTGGTTTTTCCTGACAATTTCCTTGAGAGAGTAGCTTTCTTTGTCATTGAGCATAAAAAATTTCACCAGCCTAGCTCGGGCGCGGGAATCAAAAAGATGTGAAAATACCTCGGACATATCTTTGGATATTCTTAAGTCTTAGCGAAAAAAACTGCTACTATTATAGCGGCCGATTGGGAAAAAGTCCAATTTTTTTCGTGATACACGAAACCTTTAACAAGAAACGCAAGATTGAAAAAAATTCATTCAATAATGTCATGTTACGGGTTATGCGTTACGGGTTACGTGAAAAAATTGATATTTTTCAGCTTTTCCCCTATAATGGGCTCAAATTTTGAAAACAGGCAAAACTACGAAAATGACCACTTCTCTCAAAAAAAGGAGGGAAAGGGAATATCAAGCGAAAATCCGCGATGTTTTGATTTGTTCCAAGGGCGAACTGGCGCCTTTCGCGACCGCTTTTTCCTTTCCTCCGGAAAATTTTGAGCAACATAAATTTGGAACCCTTTTCGGAATCATAAAGGTTGACGACCATTCAGAAGATTCTTCATATGTCGTCAATCTTTTGACTTCGGTAATCAAAAAAGAGTACTTCGGAAAACCTCACCGCAGCCCGGAAGACAGCTTTGAAGCCAGCCTCCGGAAAGCCAATTTAGCACTGGCAGAGCTTGTCCGCCATGGCGCCACGAAATGGGCCGGGAAAATAAGCTTCTGTGGCGGAGCTATTGAAAGAAACAACCTTCATTTCGCCTGTCTCGGCAAAGCATCCATTTTTCTCATTCGCGGAGGCGAAATTGCTGAAATTAGCGCCGAACTTGAGGAAGAAAAAGAAGCTGAATCGCATCCGCTTAAAACTTTTTCCAATACTTCAAGCGGCAAGCTCGAAATCGGCGACAAGCTCATTTTCGCGACCCAAGAACTCACGGACATATTTTCCCGGGAAGAACTCCGCCAAAACGCTTCGCATTTCTCAAGTGAAGAATTTCCGGGATTTTTGGAAATTTCGCTCCGGGCCAACAGCGAGCTGGCCGGAGCAATTGTTGTTGACCTCATCGATTCGGCTGATTTGAAACCACTGGTTGTTGAAGCCCCTGCTGTTGGAAGAGAAAAAGCTCCGAAATATGCCAAGCCCGAGCCGGCAACTGCGGCACAAGCGAAAAAAATAGATTCTTTCGTGGGGACAAAGAGCCTGGCTGATGAAGAAAAAAGAAGCCGCGATTTGGAAAATGCCCTTCGCGAAGAAGCGCCAACTTATCCGAAGCCCGCCTGGAAAAATATTTTTCTCAATTTTCTTGAGAAGACAAAAGATATTTTTCATTCATTATCAAATTCCGCAAGAAAAATCAATTTTAGAAAATATTTCGGGAGAATTCCGGCTTTGGCAAAAAGTTCCGTTTCGGCGGCCAAACCTTTTTTCGCTTCTCTTCTTTCAAAAACAAAAAAAGTTGACTGGCGCAATCAGGATACGCTGGCAAAATTTGCCGCAGGAATAATCATCCTGGCAATCATTTCTTTCGGAGCAGTGGCATTTGTGAAAAACAGAAATGAACAAAAGAGACTGGCTGCGGAAACCGCTGCCCAGCCGGCTGAAACTGCTCCTGATCCTCAAAGCCTTGAGGATATAAACGTCAGAAATATCGAAACTCTTGAGGAAGTCGCGAATCTTCCACAGGAAAATATTGATCTGGCTGTTCTTGACGGAGTGCTTTATGCTATTTCCGGAAAAGACAGAAGCATGACAAAGATCGATGTTGACTCAAAAAGTACAGAAGAGGCAAAAAGCGATCTCTCTTCTGGAAATTTCGGGCTGCTAGCCGCTATGCCCAATCTCAAGGCTCTTTTCGCTCTCACGGAAGACAAAAAGGTTATATCTTTCACGCCCATAAACAAAAATTTTCAGGAAAACTCGATTTCACTTCCTTCAAATCTCAAAGCCCGGGATATCAAAAGCTACCTCACTTACCTATATATTCTTGATATCGATGGAAACCAAATCTACCGTTATCCCCGGGCCGAAGGCGGTTTCGGTGAAGGGCAAAATTGGCTCCGAACTGCCACAGACCTCAAAAACGCGAAGGGCATGGCGATAAACGGCGATCTTTATCTTGCTGAAGGCGACAAGATTACCGCCTATTTGCAGGGAAAAATTGACGGAAATATCAATTTCGAAAAACCGAGTGTCCCGCTTTTGATTGATAAAATATTTTCCGAGCCGGATATGGAAGGAGTTTATGTTCTCGACAACAAAAATCGCCGGATCGTGAAATTCGGAAAAGACGGAAAAATTGTTAGCCAGTATTGGAACGCGGATATATCTTCCGTCAAGGATTTTTCAGTGGACGAGAAAAATAAAGTCGTTTACCTTCTCAAAAAAAATCAGCTTCTCAAGTTTTCCATAGAATAGGCTAGCCTTTTCACATATTTTAAAAGGCGAGATCAGCTCTCGCCTTGGTTTTGCATGGATTGTTCACCTCCCGGCTATTTCAGGCGCCCAAGAGCTGCGCCCGTGAGCAATATGTGGTTTGCCCCGCCAGGCAGCCTTTTTCAATGTTCAGATGGGCGCAGAAAGGAGGTCCTACGCAATTATCGGGATAATATTTCTTCCCTATAATTTTATGCGCGGACGGACAATACTCCATTTGCTGCATGTCACAGCCTTTCTTCAAATCCAACCATGGGCAGTCGTTTTTGCAGTTCTTCGGGTGATTGGGCCACAGAGCCCGCAGCCGAGAATTATCGAGTGTTATTCTTATCACGTTGCCCTCCCTGTCTTGATAAAAAAGTTTAGTTCCCTTTTCCGAGCGGCACTTTTCTGTGAGACATATTTTTTTCAATGTCTAAATGTTCCGCCCAGGGACATTGCCCTTGCTCGTTAAGAGCAACTGCGCCTAAACTACAGGTAGCCCTTTCCTGAATATTTTTTGGGCAATCTGTCCGCGCACATCCTAAACTGACCTTGTTAAACATCAATATTTTCTCCTTTTATCCTTTAATGAATTACCCAGCCGCAGCAAGCTGCGGGGTATCCTGTTAAAATTTAAACAGCCTGAGTTGATTTGATTGAACTTTTTCCTGATGGTCGCCCTGCTCTCGGATATATTTTTTCACGACTTCCGCG
>Ga0208375_1000762_pt1 | contig 41861 bp, 31 predicted proteins | sample RifOxyD1_FD_184038 | JGI IMG/M metagenome (GOLD analysis project Ga0208375, IMG submission 184038) | Soil microbial communities from Rifle, Colorado - Rifle Oxygen_injection D1 (SPAdes) | ecosystem: Environmental > Terrestrial > Deep subsurface > Rock core/Sediment | place: Rifle, Colorado... | reverse complement strand
GCGTGCCTGCAGGTCGAGCAGATAGGTTTTGACAGCGGCAGTGTCGAAGGCGGCAGAAGCTGGGGTGTGGGCTGGCATCAGGGACGAAGCGTGGTTCCGGTGGCAAGGTCGATCAGGGTGGAGGGGCGACGGCGCTGACCAATGCGGCCGTCGATCACGCGCACCTTCGAGCCGAATATTCTGCGGCATTGTGCCGCAGTTTGCGCGGGTTTTTTGCCGCTGAGGTTGGCGCTGGTGGAAACCAGCGCCGTGCCGAGCATGCGGCAGAGTCTTGCCGCATCCGGGTGGGCGGTCACGCGCACGGCAAGCGTGGTGCGCCCGCCGGTGAGCAGCGGCGAACAGGCGGCGGCAGCGGGAACCGCCCAGGTGACGGCGCCCGGCCAGGTGCGCTGGACGCGCGCCCGATTGGCCGGACTCAGCCGGCGGATGAAGGGAATCAGGCGTTTGAGGTGGTCGGCGATCAGAATCATGCCTTTGGCGGCGCTGCGCCCCTTAAGCCGGATGAGTTGCTTCAGCGCGTGAGGATTGCGCGGGTCGCAGCCCAGGCCATAGCAGGACTCGGTGGGGTAGGCAATCAGCCCGCCGCGTCGCAGCCAGGCACGCAGCGCGGCTACTTCGTCGCCCCCTGCTTCCCGCTTCCCGTTCACAGCTTCCCGTTTACTTCTTGCGGTCCAGCGCGCGCCAGCCGATGTCGCGGCGGTATTGCATGCCGTCGAAATGGATGGTGGCCACCGCTTCGTAGGCGCGGCTTTGCGCCATGCGCACGCTGTCGCCCAGCGCGGCCACCGCCAGCACGCGGCCGCCGTTCACCACCGTCTGGCCATCCTGCGTAGTGGTGCCCGCGTGAAAGATATGCCAGTCGTCGGCAGCGGCCGGCAGCGCGCTGATTACCGCGCCCTTTTGCGGCGCGTCGGGGTAGCCTTTTGCCGCCAGCACCACGGCCAGCGCCGTGCGGCGATCCCACTCGGCCTCGACCTGGTCGAGCGTGCCATCGATGGCGGCGTCCATCAGCGTTACCAGATCGGATTTCAGCCGCAGCATGATCGGCTGGGTTTCCGGGTCGCCCATGCGGCAATTGAATTCGAGCACTTTCGGTGCGCCGTCCGCGCCGACCATGATGCCGGCGTAGAGGAAACCGGTGTAGCGGATGCCATCCGCCGCCATGCCTTCGACGGTGGGATGGATCACCTCGCGCATGATGCGCGCGTGCAACTCGGGCGTGACCACCGGTGCCGGCGAATACGCGCCCATGCCGCCGGTGTTGGGACCGCTGTCGCCGTCACCCAGCCGCTTGTGATCCTGGCTCGATGCCAGCGCCAGCACATGTTGGCCATCGACCATCACGATGAAGCTGGCTTCCTCGCCGAGCAGGCATTCCTCAATCACCACACGATGGCCGGCTTCGCCCATGCTGTTGCCGGCGAGCATGGCATCGACGGCGGCGTGCGCTTCCGCCACCGTCGTCGCAACCACCACGCCCTTGCCCGCCGCCAGGCCATCGGCCTTGACCACGATGGGTGCGCCGTGCTGGTCGATGTAGGCGTGCGCGCTGGCGGCATCGGTGAAGGTGCCGAAGGCCGCAGTGGGAATGCCGTGGCGCGCCATGAACTGCTTGGCGAAGTCTTTCGAGCTTTCGAGCTGGGCGGCAGCCTGGGTTGGGCCAAAAATTCGCAGTCCGGCGGCGCGAAAGGCGTCGACCACCCCTGCCGCCAAGGGCGCTTCCGGTCCGACCACGGTGAACGCGATGTCGCTGTTGCTGCGAACAAACTCAAGCAGCTCGGGAATCGAGGTGAACGGCACATTGACGAGATTGTCTTCCGTTGCGGTGCCGCCATTGCCGGGCGCGACAAATACCAGGGAGACGCGGTCGGATTGCGCGAGCTTCCACGCCAGTGCGTGTTCGCGTCCGCCGGAGCCGATGACTAGGATTTTCATAAGGAGGTGAGCGGTGAGGAGTGAGCGGTGAGCGGTTGTGGTGGCGTGAGTGGAGTTTTCCGCTCACAGTTCACCGCTTGCCGCTCACCCAAAAATCAATGTCGGAAATGCCGCGTGCCGGTAAACACCATCGCGATACCGTGCTCGTTGGCGGCGGCGATCACTTCGTCGTCGCGCATTGAGCCGCCGGGCTGGATCACCGCCTTGATGCCGGCCGCCGCCGCCTGGTCAATGCCGTCGCGGAAGGGGAAAAAGGCGTCGGATGCCATGACCGAGCCGGGCACCGGCAGGCCGGCGTGTTCGGCCTTGATCGCGGCGATGCGGGCCGAGTTAATGCGGCTCATCTGCCCGGCGCCGACGCCGACGGTCATGCGGTCACGCGCGTAGACGATGGCGTTGGACTTGACGTACTTGGCGACGCGCCAGGCGAATAGCAGGTCGTCCATTTCCTGCGCGGTCGGGGTGCGGGTGGTGACGGTTTTCAGTTCGCCGTGCAGCAGGATGTCGGCGTCCTGCACCAGCAGGCCGCCGGCGACGCGCTTCATGTCGAGCTGGGCGACGCTGCCGCTCCACGCGCCGCATTCAAGCAGGCGCACGTTCTTCTTGGCAGCGACGGCAGCGGAGGCTTCGGGGCTGACTTCGGGCGCGATGATGACTTCGACGAACTGGCGCTCGACGATGGCGGCAGCGGTTTCGCCGTCGAGCCGGCCGTTGAAGGCGATGATGCCGCCGAAGGCCGATTCGGGATCGGTTTGGTAGGCGCGGTTGTAGGCATCGAGCAGGCTGCTGCCGTAGGCGACGCCGCACGGGTTGGCGTGTTTGACGATGACACAGGCGGGCGCGGCGTCGAACAGTTTCACGCATTCGAGCGCAGCATCGGTGTCGGCGATGTTGTTGTACGAGAGCTCTTTGCCTTGCAACTGGCGCGCCGTTGCAATGGTGCCGGTTGGGGCGTTGGCCTCGACGTAGAACGCGCCGGCTTGATGCGGGTTTTCACCGTAGCGGCAGATTTGCGCGCGGGTGAACTGCAGGTTGAGCTTGGCACCGAAGGTCTCGCGCTCGTTGCTGGCGTTCAGCGCAGTCAGGTAGTTGCTGATGGCGCCGTCGTATTCGGCAGTGTGGGTGAAGGCCTTTTTCGCCAGATCGAAGCGGGTAGCGTCGGTCAGTGCGCCGCCATTGGCCTGCATTTCGCTGACCAGCGCCGGGTAGTCGGCGGGGTCGGTGACGATGGCGACGAAGCGGTAGTTCTTGGCGGAAGAACGCACCATCGCCGGGCCGCCGATGTCGATGTTTTCAATCGCATCGTCGAGCGTGTGCGGCTTCGACACGGTGGCGACGAACGGGTACAGGTTGACGCACACCAGGTCGATGTATGGCAGGCCGTGTTCGCTCATGGTGGCGACGTGCTCGGGCAGGTCGCGCCGCGCCAGAATGCCGCCATGCACCTTGGGGTGCAGGGTTTTCACCCGGCCGTCGAGCATTTCGGGAAAGCCGGTGTAGTCGGCCACGTCGATCACGGCGAGGCCGGCATCGCGGATGGCTTTGGCGGTGCCGCCGGTGGACAGCAGCTCGACGCCCTGGGCGGCAAGCGCGCGGGCAAATTCGATGAGGCCGGTTTTGTCGGAAACCGAGAGCAGGGCGCGTTGTATTTTCATGGGGCGGCTTTTATAAAAGGCTTATTCGGAGAGGCCGTGTTCGCGCATTTTTTTGCGCAGCGTGTTGCGGTTGATGCCGAGCATTTCGGCGGCGCGGGTCTGGTTGCCCGCGGAACGGTCAAGAATATAAGCGAGCAGGGGTTTTTCCACGGCACCCAGCACCATGTTGTAGATCTCGCTCGGCGTTTCGCCGTCGAGATCCTTGAAATAGCGATTGAGCGACCGCCGCATGCAGGCAGCGATTTCGGTTTCTTCGATCATTGTTCTCCCTTTATGCCGCGAGCTGTGAGACGGGCGGCAAATCTTGCGTGGTATGGTTTTTATGACTGCTTGCGCTGCAGTATTCGGAGGGGGTGTCGCTGGATGTTTCGTAACGCAGGCGACTGTCCGCGCGCGCCGCCTGGGAAAAATAGTCGTTGACCATGGCGAGTTGTTCGGTCGCCGAGTCAAGCTGGTTCATGGTGTGGCGAAACGCGCTGCTGCCGATCAGGCCGCGGGTGTACCAGGAAATATGCTTGCGCGCGATGCGCACGCCAGTGAGGTCGCCGTAAAAGGCGTACAGGTCGTGGATATGTTCCAGCAGAACGGCATGGATCTCCGTCACTTCGGGTTGCGGCAGATGCTCGCCGGTATTCAGGAAGTGTTCGATTTCGCGAAAAATCCACGGTCGGCCCTGTGCGGCGCGGCCGATCATGACAGCGTCGGCGCCGGTGTACTCGAGGACGAATTTGGCTTTTTCCGGCGAGGTGATGTCGCCATTGGCAATCACCGGAATGCGTGCGGCCGCTTTGACTGCGCGGATGGTGTCGTATTCGGCCTCGCCGGTGTAGCCACAGGCGCGAGTGCGGCCGTGCATCGCCAGCGCCTGCACGCCGGCATTTTCGGCAATCTGCAGGATATTCAGCGCGTTGCGGTGTTCGCGGTCCCAGCCGGTGCGGATCTTCAGCGTCACCGGCACCTCGGGCACCGCCTTGACCACGGCGTCGAGAATGCGGCTGACCAGCGCTTCATCCTGCAGCAGGGCTGAGCCGGCCATCACGTTGCACACCTTCTTCGCCGGGCAGCCCATGTTGATATCGATGATCTGTGCGCCACGGTCGACGTTGTGGCGTGCAGCTTCCGCCATCATCCCCGGATCGGCACCGGCGATCTGCACGCTGATCGGATCGACCTCGCCTTCGTGATTGGCGCGCCGCGCGGTTTTGGCCGAGCCGTACAGCAGCGAGTTGGACGTCACCATCTCGGACACCGCCATGCCCGCGCCCAGCCTTTTGCAAAGCTGGCGGAACGGCCGGTCGGTCACCCCGGCCATGGGGGCGACGATCAGGCGGTTTTTGAGGAGGTGGGAGCCGATACGCATAAGGAGACGGATTTTACCCGTGTCGGGAACACCCACCAAGCAGATGAGAAATTACATGAAGGCTGGAGAAAAACCGCCTGTGCCCCTACCATGACAGCGGTACTTTCGTTCAAACCAAGGGAGAAAAAATGAGCTTCGTGTCTGAATTTAAAGAGTTTGCGGTGAAGGGCAATGCGCTGGATCTGGCGGTTGGCGTCATCATCGGCGCGGCCTTTGGCAAGATCGTCGACTCGATCGTCAACGACCTCATCATGCCGCTCGCCAGCACACTGTTCGGCGGCCTCGATTTCACCAATATGTTCATTGCACTGGGCAGCGTGCCGCAGGGTGTCGTCATGACGCTGGCGGAAGTGAAAAAAGCCGGGGTGCCGGTGTTTGCCTATGGCAACTTCCTCACCATCCTGCTCAACTTCATCATCCTGGCCTTCATCGTGTTCATGCTGGTACGCCAGATCAACCGGCTGAAGAAAGCCGAAGTGCCTGCTGCACCGCCTGCCACGCCGGAAGATGTGGTGCTGCTGCGCGAGATCCGCGACAGCCTGCGCAAGTAACGCCCAGGATCAGCGCGCGCCAGCCTGCAATTGCTTGAGCAGGGCGCGCGCGTCCGCTTCCTGCGAAAACGCCAGACCGTTCGCCAGCAGGCGTTCGAGTTCGCTGCGTGCACGCACCCGATCGCCCGACTGCACATAGGCCGACGCCAGGTGGTACTGGATTTCGGCGGCATCGGGTGCTTTCGCCAGCGCCTGTTGCAACAGCTTGATCCCGCGCGCGGGCTGTTTTTGCTGTACCAGAATCCAGCCCAGCGTATCCATTACAGCCGGATTGTCCGGCGCCAGTTTGAACGCTTGTTCGGCGATGCTTGTTGCGCGCGTGTCTCCGCTTTCTGCGAGTGCCCAGGCAAGGTTGTTGAGGATCAGCAGATTGTTGGGGGTGCTGCTGTTGAGTAGCCAGTACTGTTCGCTCGCTGCAGCGAACTGTTTGCGCTTGAGCAGGCTTTCGGCCAGCGCCGCACGGCTGTTGGCATCGTTGGGCTGCTTGGCCAGCCAGGCTGTCAGGCGTTTTTCGCCCTCTTCCGGGCGCTGCATGGCGCCGAGTACTTTCAACTGACGGATGAGCAAGGTGCCTGAAGGCGCCAGCGCATACGCCCGTTCCAGCGTGGCCAGGGCTGCGGGAAAATCCTTGCGCGCATACGCAACATCGCTTTCCAGCAGATAGCCGGACGGGTTGGCAGGCTTTTGCTGTTGCACCTGGCGGGCCAGTTTGAGCGCGTCGTCCAGACGCCCGCCCTGAATGTCGAGGCTGACCAGCATGGCTTGTGCATCCAGTAAGTCAGGCTGGAGTCGAAGGGCGGCCTGCAGGCTTTTGCGCGCCGCTGCGTAGTCCTTGGCGACGACTTGTGCGGTTGCCAGTTTGGCCAGCGGCACGGCCTGACCGGGCTGGCGCTCCGCCAGTTTGCCGAAGCTGTTCAATGCGTTGGTGGTGTCGCCCAGCGCCAGTTGGGTGCTGCCCAGCAGGTCCAGTGCGGCAGCGCTGTCCGGCTGCGCATTGACGGCTTCGCGTGCGACGGCCAGCGCCTTGTTCCTGTCGCCTTTTGCTAGCAGGTGGCGCGCCAGCGCAATGCGCGGTTGCAGCGCTTGCGGATGGACGGCGGCAGCCTTTTCCAGCCAGGCGACATAGTTCTTTTCATCTTGGCTGCGCTGGGCGAGGTCGGCCAGCGCGAGCATGGCGTCGAGGTGCCTGGGATCGGCTTTCAGCACGCTTTCAAAACGCTGGCGGGCGGTGGCAGGCTGTTTGTCCTGCAGGTCGAGTTGCGCCAGGTTGGCGGCAGCGGGGAAAAACGCAGGGTCGAGTTTGAGCGCCTGGCTGAAGCTGTCGCGCGCACGCGCTGGATTCTGTTTGCCGAGGTAGGCCGCGCCCCGGTAGTTCCAGGTCACGGCAGTAACGGTTTGTTTCTTTTCCAGTGTGTCGATGCTGGCCAGCGCGGCATCAAACTGTTTGCGCTTGAGCTGGTCGAGAATGATGACAGTGTCTGCGCGATTGCTGGCACCAGCCATTCCCGCTGCACCTTGCAGGTCGGCCAGCGCGCGGATGTCGCCTTGCGCCAGGCGGGCAATGCCGAGTTCGGTGCGGATGTCGGCGTTGCCTGGGTTGAGTTTGGAAGCCTGCTCGAAGTAGTGCGAAGCCTGGGCGAAGTCTTTTTTGGCCAGCGCGATTTCGCCGGCCACCACCAGCACGCCGGCGTCCGGTTGCGCCGACTTGAGCGATGCAGCCAACGTGCGTTGCGCGTCGTCCGGACGGCCGAGGCGAAGTTGCGATGCGGCCAGCAGGCGGACCGCATAGCGGTTGTCCGGCATGGCCTTGACTACTTTATTGAGATGCGATTCCGCCGTCTGCATGTTGCCGAGCGCAAACTCGATTGCGCCGCCGAGCAACAGGGCGGAAACAAAATTGGGTGCGGTTTTGAGGACGGCCGCGAGGCGGTCGCGTGCGCGTTCGGTTTTCTTTTCCTGAAAGTCGATCAGCGCCTCGGTGTAGCGCGCCTGCAAGCTGTTGGGCGTGATTTTCAGCGCCGCATCGACTTCCTTGCGTGCGTCGGCCAGCTGGTTCTGGTTGATGGCCATGCTCGCAAGCGCGAGCCGGGTGTCGCTGTTTTGCGGGTTCAGGCGGATGACTTCGCGGTAGGCTGCGATCGCTTCGGCCGGTTTGCCACTGGCACGCAGCAGGTTGCCCTTCAGGATCAAGGCGTCCTGAAAGCCGGGGTCGAGGCGCAGCGCCTGATTGATTTCCAGCGTTGCCTGCACGAGGTTCTTGTCCGCCAGGGCCAGCTGGGCCAGCGTCAGATGAACCTGGGCGCTGTCGGGAGCAATCTGCTGTGCATGCTGGAGCGTTTTGCGCGCGTCGTCCGGGCGGCGCAGTCCGAGTTCGGCCGACGCGCGCAGGGCCAACAGGGTGGCGGCATTCGGACTGTCGTCATTGGGTAGCGGCAGTTCGTCGAGCACGCGCTGGTAGTCCTGCTGCATCAGCAGCGTGCGCGCAATCAACGGGTTGACGGTGCTGGCAGGGATGCCACCATCGCGGGCGCGGCGAAACTCTTTTTCCGCGCTCGCCAGATCGAGCTGGGTGAGATACAGCTGGCCCAGTTCAAAGCGGGCCTCGGCATTTTTTTCGTCCTGCTCGATGGCGTTCTTGAGCTGGATCATCGCGGCCTTGAACTCTCCGGCCGCAAGCTTGGTTTTGGCTTCTTTCACCAGCGTGGCGCTGTCCTCGCCGCCACACGCGGTCAATAATCCCGCACTCAAAATCAGGGTCAGCAGCAGTCGTGAGGCGGGGCGTAACGGGGACATGGGTGCTCCAGGGCAGATAGGGGTGAGACAACAGGCTTATTTCAGGCCGACTTTTGCCATCAGGTCGTACAGGGTGGGGCGGGTGATGCCCAGCAGCTCGGCAGCCTGCGCGATACTGTTGTCGGTTTGCGCGAGGGCGCGGCTGATGGCCTGGCGCTCGGCATTTTCGCGCGCCTGTCGCAGGTTGAGCGGCTGCGGATCGGCATGGCCGGCTTCCAGGCCGAGATCGGCGGCGGTGATCTGGGTGCCGTCGGCCATGATGGTGGCGCGCTTAACCAGGTTTTCCAGTTCACGCACGTTGCCCGGCCAGGTGTGGGCTTCGAGTGCGTTCAGCGCATCGGAACTGAAGCCGCGAATGTTGCGGTTGAGCTCCTGTGCATTGCGCTCCAGAAAGGCCTGCGCCAGCAGGACGGCATCGCCAGGGCGCTCGCGCAGCGGCGGGATTTGGACGGTGATTTCGGACAGCCGGTAATACAGGTCTTCACGGAAGCTGCCTTCCTTGATCATGCCGGCAAGGTCGCGGTGGGTCGCGCAGACGACGCGCACGTCGACCGGGATTTCGCCGCGCCCACCTAGCCGCTCGATCACCCGTTCCTGCAAAAAGCGCAGGAACTTGGCTTGCAGCGGCAGCGGCAGGTCGCCAATTTCATCCAGGAACAACGTGCCCTCATTGGCGTATTCGATGCGGCCGGCGGTCTGTTTGGCGGCACCGGTGAATGCGCCCTTTTCATAGCCGAACAGTTCGGACTCCAGCAGGGTGTCGGGAATTGCCGCGCAGTTGATCGCGACGAAACGCTTGCCGGCGCGCGGCGAAAGATCGTGCACGCCATGCGCCAACACTTCCTTACCGGTGCCAGACTCGCCCAGCAGCAGCACGGTGACATTGGCCGGGGCGACCTTTTCCACGGTGCGGCAGATCTTCAACATCGAGTCGCTGCTGGTGATCAGGCCGCGCAGCGCCGATCCACTCTGTTTGGCGAGCAGCATGCGGTTTTCATATTCCAGTGCATGCAGGTGTAGCGCACGGGCAATCATCAGCGCCAGGATGTCTGGATCAAACGGCTTCTGGAAAAAGTCATACGCACCCAGGCGGATCGCCTGAACGGCATTGCTGCGGTCGAGATTGCCGGTGACGACGATGATCTTGGTGGCAGGGGCGAGCGCCAGGATTTGCTGCAGCGTGGCCAGCCCCTCGGTCGCGCCATCGGCATCGGGGGGAAGGCCGAGATCGAGCAGCACCACTGCGGGTTCGTGGCGACGCAGCTGGGTGATGGCGCTGTCGCGGTCGTCGGCGACCACCAGTTCGTAATCGGCCAGGCTCCACTTGAGTTGCTTTTGCAGGCCGGGGTCGTCTTCCACCAGCAGTATTTTGGCTTTGGCGTCGCTCATGCGGCGTTTCCTTTAGAGTCGTTGTCCAGCGGTAAGTTGAGTCGAAAGCGGGTGCCTTTGCCGGGCGTGCTGCTGACTTCGATGTTGCCGTTGAGCGCGCGCAGGGTTTCTCGGCATTCGTAGGCGCCGATGCCCATGCCTGCGCCCTTGGTCGAATCAAAGGGCTGGAACAGGCGGGTGCGAATGAAGTCGTCGTCCATGCCGCTGCCGGTGTCGGTGATTTCGATGATGGCTTGCCCGGCTTCTTCAAATGCGCGCAGCGTGACGCTGCCGTTTGGCGGGGTCGCCTCCAGTGCATTTTGCAGCAGGTGGCCGATGGCGCGGGTCAGGCGCTCGGGCTCGGCGCGTACCCGCAGCGGGGTGGGCGGCAGCTCCAGGGTGGGGCGCAGCTTGAACGCCTGCTTGCTGCTCACTGCCTCGTTCAGAATGTCGGTCAGGCTGGTGGACTGGTTGCGGGTTTCATTGCCGTCGCGGCGCAATTGCCTGAGCACCTTGTTCATGCGGGTGACGGCGTTGTCCACCGTGTCCAGCATGTCGGCCTGAAACTCGGGGTTGTCCTTGTGCTTTTCGGCGTTGGCCAGCAGCAGCGAGAGCTGGGCAACCAGATTTTTCAGATCGTGAATGACGAACGTGGTGGTGCGGTTGAACGATTCGAACTGGCGCGCCACGATGAGCTCATTGGATGCGCGCATTTGCGCCAGATGCGCGGCTGCCTGACGCGCCGCCACCTTGAGCAGGTCGCTCACTTCCCAGTTGAAGCTGATTTTTCCCAGCGAATGTTTCAGCACGACAAAGCCGAGCAATTCGTCGTGCAGCAGCAGCGGCACCACCAGCCACGCGTCAGCGGTCTGCTGCAGCCAGACGGGGGCATTGAGTTCCCCGTAGAGGTCGCGGCGGGTTTGCATTTCGTCCAGATCCATCACCCACTGGGTGCGGGTGAGCCATTGCACGAATTCGGAATCGACCGGCTCGGCGCCCTGAATGTCGGCCCAGTTCCAGTGGCTGGCGCGCTGGTAGCTGCCCGGGCTTTCACGCATCCACAGTGCGCCGCCGGGACTTTCAAGCAGCTTGGCCAGCGCTTCGACTGCGCGCTCGCACAGCTGCTCGCCGGGTCGGCCTTCGGTGAGGGTGCGGGTGAATTTGAGCCACTCTTCGCGGTAGTCGTAACGGTAGCTGAAGAAATGCTTGGATAAAAACACCCGCAGGCGCGCGCGCAGGGTGCCGGAAAACATCAGCAGCACCAGCAGCAAGGCGGCAGCGAAGATGAACACGGTCTGCACCACGTCGCCCCATTCGCCGCCGAACAGGCGCAGGTAATATCCCGCGCTGGCCATCAGCAGCAGATAGACGCCGGCGGCCAGCAGACTGGCGGTGTGGAAGGCCATGCTGCGTGACAGCCCGACGGGCGCGGCCCACTGCGGATTGCGGGCGGCGGAGACAGCAATCAGCGGGGTGATCAGCGCCGCGGCGTAGCCGCGCGCAGCCCATACCCGAAGGTCGATTGTGCCGAACAGGGTGGCGTTGGCGTAGAGGTAGAAGTCGTAGACAAACAACCCGCCGAGGCCGAGGCAGAGAAATTTGATGGCCCAGCGGTCCTCCGGGCGGGAGCTGCGATAGACCTGTTCGACCAGCACCAGCCCCATCACCGAGAGCAGCACCATCCCCATATTGCCCAACCCCCGTAGCGGCAGGCCCAGCATGGCGGCAAGGGCGGGTACGAGACTGACGAGAAGCAGAGCCGAAACGATTCCAGCGCTCATCACCCGAATGAGGCGCAGCGGGGCGGGCAGGGAGGCACCCGGCGGCAGTCGAAGATGCAGGATATAGAGCAGCAAGGCGATCCAGGCGCCGTTGCGCGCGATTTCGGCCATCAGCCCGAGTTGCGGCGGCAGCCAGCCGGTCGCGGTGAACGTGGAAAGCATGCCCCATGCCGCACTCAGTCCGGTGGCGAGCACCAGCAGGCGGCCTTGGGCACGTTGCCGCCAGCTGGCGATGATCAGCCCGGACAGGCTCAGATAGGCCAGCGCGGCCAGCCCATATCCGACAGCGGCCAGAATCAGCGGAGCGGTGGACATAAGCGTGATCAGGGACGCACGCTCAGCGTACGCCTTTGCCCCACAACACGACTTGTGCGGTCTGGAACAGGATCATGAAGTCGAGGAAGAGACTGTGGTTCTTGACGTAATACAGGTCGTATTGCAGCTTGTGCATGGCATCGTCATCGGTTGCGCCATAGGGATAGCGCACTTGTGCCCAGCCGGTGATGCCGGGTTTGACCGTATGGCGCACGCCGTAATAGGGGATTTTTTGGGTCAGGTCCTGCACAAAATAAGGGCGTTCCGGGCGTGGGCCGACGAAGCTCATGTCGCCAAAAAACACGTTGAAAATCTGCGGCAGTTCGTCGATGCGGGTACGCCGGATGAAGCGACCGGTGAGCGTGACGCGGCTGTCGTTCTGGCCGGCCCAGCGCGGCTTGCCGTCTTTTTCAGCGTCGACGCACATGCTGCGGAACTTGAGGATGGTGAAGTTGCGGCAGCCCTGGCCGACGCGTTCCTGGCGGTACAACACCGGCCCTGGGCTTTCCAGTTTGATCAGCAGGGCAGTTAAAGCCATGATGGGCAGCGTGATCGTCAGCATGGCTGCGCTGATGATCAGATCGAACAGGCGCTTCACGGTATCGCGCAGCATACCCTGGTCAAACCCCTCGGACAGGATCATCCAGCTGGCATTCATCGAGTCGAGCTGCAAATGGCCGTTTTCACGCTCGAAAAAATTCGACAGCTCGAGGACGCGGATCCCGCGCAACTTGCACTGCAGCAGCTCCTGAACCGGCATGCCGCCGCCTCGCCGGTCGCGTACGGCAATGACGATTTCGCTGATTTGCAGCCGTTCAGCCAGTGCGGGCAGCGATTCAGTGGTGTCGAGAATACGATCATGATTGACGAAATGATGACTTCCGCCCATGGGTAAATAGCCGACGATCTGGGTGTTGCTGGCGTGGCCGAGCTTGGACAGGAGGGCTTCGATATGCGCGGCACGGCTGCTGGTGCCGATGACCAGGGTGCGGGTTTTGAGCGCGCCCACCTGCGTCCAGCGAATGAATAGCGCGCGGCTGAGCAGGATGCCGCCTAGCGCCAGGCCAAACGACAGCAGGAACGCCCCGCGACCGAGCAGCAGCGAAGGGAATAGGTAAAACAGCACGCTCATGGTGATCAGCCCCAGACCGAAACTCAGGCCCAGTCGCTGCAGCAGGGCTCGAATGCCGCCACGCCATTCCGTCGCATACAAGCCGCTGGCGGTCATCAGGCCCAGCATGACGAGGGTGAATAACAGCGCCTTGGGAAACAGGGGGGCGAGTTTATCGGGGGTGACGCCGAAATCGAGAAAACGTGCGCTGACGCCCAGATAGATGGCGCCGCCCAGGATCAAGGCTTCGGTCATGAGCAGCATCAGTACATTCAGAGGGACGTAGTGCCGGAAAAAGCGGATCACGGTGAAGGGCTCAATTGCGTTGTATGTGGAATTTGTGAGCAGCTTTCATGCCAATGCGGGCGTAACGGGGCAAGTTTGGCGATTCAGGGGAGTTCCCGCACTTGGGGTAAACGCAGGCGGCGCGGGCTGCCATCCGCCTGTAAACGCTTCATGTTGCGTAATTCTGCAGCAGGGTAAACGATGAGATCAACCGGCGCGCGGGGGTCGTTGATCAGATAGCGGGGATAGACCATCCCCCCGTTGTCGGCTGGCCGGTGTTCGCCGGACTGATAAGGCGTGGTGAGTTGCATCAGCAGAAACTCCACCTCTTTCTGGTCGTCGGTAAACAGTTGCAGGTTGATGTCGGCATGGGGACCTGCGGTTCCGTTGAGCACCGAACCGGTGAGGTGCGGGTCAAAAGCCGCCAGTTGTTCCATGTATTCAATTGCGGTTTGCCGCAGCAGGCGCAGCAGCGAGCGGGTTTCGTCTGCCTGGAACAGGGATTGATAGCTGCGCAACGCATCCTCGACCTGCTGGTTGTCGGGCAGGCTGCCACTATCGGGCGCGCCTAGCTGGCGCGCCGCCTTGCGCTTGGCACTGCCATAATCCGGCGCGCCGTTTTCAGCCAGGATACGCGCCGCCGCATGCGCAATACGGCGGCGCATGTCCTGGTTTTTCATTGAAACAGCCCTGGTTCGGTGTCGTCCTGGCCGGTAGAGTCGCCCGGTGTCTCGGGGATCCCTTCGGGTTCAACAACGGCTTCATCGCCTGGCTGGAATTCCTGGTAAAAATGTTCGGTCATGCCGGGTGCCGGCGCATCGGTCAGCATTCCCATCAACTCATCAGCCAATCCGGGCACCAGACGCTTGCCCGTGTTCGGGTTGATTTGTACGGTCACGATCCCCGATGGCATGGCCCAGGTTTTTTGGGGTACGCCCTTGAGCGCGGAACCCATGAACTTTATCCAGATCGGCAGGGAGGTTTGTGCGCCTGTTTCGCCGCGTCCGAGTGATTTCGGCTGGTCGTAACCCATCCACGATATGGCCACCAGATCGGGGTTGTAGCCGGCAAACCAGGTGTCGCGTGCGTCGTTGGTGGTGCCGGTTTTACCGGCCAGGTCGCTGCGCCCCAGCTGCCCGGCACGCGCGGCGGTGCCATATCGCACCACGTCCTGCATCATCGACGTCATTAACCAGGCATTGCGTGGGTCGAGCACCCGCGGCGCCTTGCCGCCGACCACTTGCGGGCTGGCCTGCATCAGCAGGCGGCCATCCTTGTCGGTCACTTTGTCGATCAGATAGGGTTTGACGCCGAAACCGCCATTGGCAAACACGCCATACGCCGCAGCCAGCTGCAGGGGGGTGACGCTGCCCGCGCCCAGTGCCATGGTGAGGTAGGGCGGATGGCGTGCCGGATCGAATCCAAAGCGGCGAATGTAGTCACGGGCGTAATACGGACCAATGCCTTGCAGAATCCGGACCGATACCAGATTGAGCGATTTGGTCAGCGCGCTGCGCATCCGTACCGGGCCGCTGCTGCTGCCGTCGTAGTTCTTTGGCTCCCAGGCAGTACCGCCCGCTTCTTCGGCAGCCAGCGTCAACGGCGTGTTTTCGATCAGCGTGGCCGGGGTATAGCCTTTTTCCAGCGCGGCTGAATAGATGAAAGGTTTGAAGCTCGATCCGGGCTGCCGCCAGGCTTGCGTGACGTGGTTGAACTTGTTGCGGTTGAAATCAAATCCACCCACCAGCGCGGTAATCGCGCCGTCTTTCGGGTTGAGGGCAACCAGGGCGGCCTCGACATCGGGAAGCTGCACCAATCGCCATTGTCTCTTTTTGCCTGTGGCCTGCACCCGAACCACCGCACCTGCAGCCAGCTTTCGCCCTTTTTTGCCCGCGACCCAATTGGCAATCCACTTCAGCGAGTTTCCGCTGATTTCGATGACCTCGCCGTCACGCAGCTGGGCGCGGATCAGTTGGGGACTGGCGCTCATCACCACGGCGGGCAGCATGTCGCTTACCGGCGCAAGCTCTTCCAGTGCATGGGTGATCGCCGCTGAACGGGCGTCCTTGTCGGATGGGAGCGGGATGTTTTTTTCTGGCCCACGATAGCCGTGGCGCTGGTCGTAATCGGCAACACCTTGCCAGACTGCCTCATTGGCAGCCTTTTGCTGGGCGCTGCGCAGCGTGGTGACAGCCTTGTAGCCCGAGCTGTAAATCGACTCGCCGTATTTTTCAAACAAGGCCTGGCGCACCATCTCGGCAACAAAATCAGCGTCAACCGTGGTGCGTTGGCGTTCCTGGCGAATCACCAGTTTTTGCTTGACAGCCGCCTGCCGGGTTGACTCGTCTATGAACTTGAGGGTGTACATCCGCTTGAGTACATATTCCTGGCGGGTCTTGGCGCGCGGAAAGTTAACCACCGGGTTATAGCGCGATGGCGCTTTAGGGAGGCCTGCCAGCATGGCGAACTCGGCCAGCGACAATTCCTGTATGGGTTTGCCGAAGTAAGTGCGCGCTGCTGCTGCAAAGCCGTAGGCGCGCTGGCCGAGATAGATCTGATTGATATACAGCTCAAGGATTTTGTCTTTGGACAGGCTGTGCTCGATCTTCATTGCCAGCATGGCTTCGGACAGCTTGCGGGTCAGGGTTTTTTCATTCGACAAAAAGAAATTGCGCGCCACCTGCATGGTGATGGTCGATGCACCTTCCTTGGCGCCGCCAGACAACAGGTTGGATCCCGCTGCGCGCAGGATGCCAAGGGTGTCCACCCCGCCGTGACTATAAAATCGTTCGTCCTCCGCGGCGATGATGGCCTGCTTCATGTAGGCCGGAACCTTGTCGATGGCAATGAATGCGCGACGTTCCTCGCCAAACTCACCGATCAGGGCGCCGTCAGCCGTATAGATCCGCAATGGCAGCTTGGGCTTGTAGTCGGTGAGTGCCTCGAGTGGGGGTAGATTGGGGTAAATCAGCGCGGCGGCCAGCCCGGCAAGCGCTGTGCCGACGACGCCAAGACTAATAAAGAGTGCCAGTGCGTAATGCCACCATTTGGAAAACATCCGATCCCTTTTGTGCAAGCCTAAAGTTTCCGCAGATTATAGGCGTTAGTGGTGTTGGAAATTGGATACAGTTGTTGAGTGCCCGTCTTGCTGACGGGAAAAGACTGTTAAAAACCGTGTGTTGTTGCTAGCATTTAAAAAAATTAACAAGAAAAAGCGCCAACCCACAGAAGCGTAAAGGAAAAACTCTTGCACCTGAATATCAATCTAGACTGGTTGTCCGCCAAGGGGCTGCCCATCCTGGGTTTGGATATCAGTACAACTGCGATCAAGCTGGTCGAGTTGTCTGATGCCGGCAAAGGGATGTTGCGGATCGAGCGCTATGTGATCGAACCCTTGCCCAAGGATGCAGTGATGGATGGCAACATTGCCAATCTTGACCAGGTGGCCGACACCTTGCGTACAGCCTGGAAAAGCCTGGGTTCGCGGGTCAGGAATGTGGCGTTGGCGCTGCCCTCGTCAGCCGTGATCACGAAGAAAATCCTTGCGCCGGCCAGCCTCAGTGGCATCGACCTGGAAAATCAGGTTGAAGCCGAGGCCAATCAGGTCATCCCGTTTTCACTGGACGAGGTGAACCTGGATTTTCAGGTGCTGGGCCCCTCTCCCGGCAGCCCCGATGACGTGCAAGTCTTGCTCGCTGCCGCGCGCAAGGAAAAGGTCGAGGATCGGGTGGCAGCCGTGGAAGCGGCCGGCCTCAAGGCGTTGATCATGGACGTTGAGTCGTACGCAACGCAAACCGCCTATGAGCAGATAGCGCATCTGATGCCCGGCGGAGGTGCCGGAATCACCGTGGCCATCATCGATGTGGGCGCGCAAAACATGCACATCAATATCCTGCACGACAATGATTCGGTCTACCTGCGCGAGCATGGGTTTGGCGGCAGCCAGCTCAACAATGAGATCGCACGTCGCTATAGCATGAGCAGCGAAGAAGCTGAGAATGCCAAGCGCAAGGGCACGCTGCCCGAAAGCTACGACATGGAAGTCTTGCAGCCTTACAGCGAAACGCTGGCGATGGAAATTGGCCGCGCATTGCAGTTGTTCACGACCTCCACCCAGTATCGCAAGGTTGACCAGATTCTGTTGGCGGGCGGCGGTGCCATGATCCCCGGCATCGACGAGGTTGTTGCCCAGCGCACCGGAACCGCGACCATGGTTGTCAATCCGTTTGCCAATATGGCAGTCGGCAGCAAAATCCGGCCACAGGCGTTGACCGCCGATGCGCCTTCCCTTTTCGTTGCTTGTGGCCTCGCCATGCGGAGGTTTGACCCCCAATGATCCGCATTAACCTACTCCCCCACCGCGAACTGGCACGTGCTTCACGTCGCCGCCAGTTCACTGTTCTGCTTGGTGTTGCCGTGGCTGCGGGTCTTGTGACCGTCGTCCTGGGGCATGCCGTGATCGCTGCGCAGCAGTCGAATCAGGATGCCCGCAATGCTTTCTTGACGCAGGAGATCACTAAACTTGACAGCCAGATTGGCGAAATCAAGAAAATCCGCGAACAGACCCAGGCCTTGCTGGCGCGCAAGCAAGTTGTTGAAACGCTGCAATCCAATCGTACCGAGGTCGTTCATCTGTTCGACCAGATGATCCGCCTGTTGCCCCAGGGCCTGTATCTCAAGTCCTTCAAGCAAGCGGGCGATGTAGTCACCATTACCGGGTATACCCAGTCAAGCGCGCGCGTCTCGACGTTGATGCGTTCGCTGGACGATTCGCCCTGGTTTGAATCAGCGGGTCTGGTCGAAATCAAGGCTGCCACCGTGAACAATCTGCGCGCCAATGAATTTGTTTTGACGGTTAAGCAAACCCGCCAGCAACTTGACGACGCAACCGATAAGGGGGGCAAAGCATGACCCTTGACGATATCAATCAACTTGATCTGAAAACGCTGGCCGACTGGCCGCTGCCAAGTAAATTGGCCGCGCTGGCGATCTTGTGTGTGGCAATCGTGGCAGCAGGCTGGTGGTTTGACTGGCGGGGCGGCATGGAAACGCTGGAAGTGACCAAGCAAAAGGAAACCGAGCTGCGTGGCGTATTCACCACCAAGAAAAACCAGGCAATCAATCTGGACGCGTACAAGAAACAACTGGCTGACATTGAGCAGGCGTTTGGTGCGCTGTTGAAACAGCTGCCGAACAAGCAGGAAATGGATGCATTGATTACCGATGTCAACCAGGCGGGGTTGGGTCGTGGCTTGCAGTTCGAGTTGTTCCGGCCGGAAGCCGAGACGGTGTCCGAGTTTTACGCTGAAACGCCGATTCGCGTCAAAATTACCGGGGGTTATCACGATGCAGCGGCTTTCGTCAGCGACGTGTCCAAGCTGTCACGCATCGTGACCTTGCAGGATATCGTCATGGAACCCGGCAAGGAAGGGGTGCTGAATATGGATGCAATTGTCAAAACCTATCGCTACCTGGATGACGAAGAAGTAATCGCGAGCAAGAAGCAGTCCAAGGAGCAGCCCAAATGAAGCGCTTGCCGATTGTATTTATGGTGTTGGGCTTGAGCGGGTGCGGCGGCGGCAGCATGGACGACCTGCATGCTTTCGTTGCCGAAACCGGCAAGGACATGCAGGGAAAAATCGAGCCGCTGCCTGAGGTGAAGGTCTACGAGCCGTTTACCTATAACGCGTTTGATCTGCCTGACCCTTTCAAGCCAAGGAAGCTGTCGACCGGCGGTGGGGGCGGGATGCAGCCTGATCTCAATCGCCCGAAAGAGCCCCTGGAGGCTTTTTCGCTCGAAACACTGAAGATGGTGGGCGTGCTGTCGAAGAACGGCAGTATCAATGCAGTGGTGAAGACGCCTGATAACGCGATTTATCACGTTAAAAAGGGCAATTACATGGGCCAGAATTTTGGCTTGATCACGCAGATTGGCGAGAGCGAAGTCAGTTTGCGTGAGACTGTTCAGGATAGCGCCGGGGATTGGACCGAGCGCTCCAGCACCCTGATTTTGCAAGAATGATTTGTAGCACTGTATATAAAGAGGCTGACATGAACGCATTGCCGAAGATTGCCCAGAAACTGACCCGTCATCTGTTCGGGTTTGCCCTGCTCACCAGCTTGGCGCTGCCGCTTGCCGTGCGCGCCGCCGACGCGCCGCCCACCAGCAACGCGGTGCAAAGCGTCGAGTCCACCACCCTGCCTGGCGGGAAGGTAATGGTGAGGGTCAAGCTCAAAAAAGCGCTGACAGCGACGCCAGCGGGCTTTACCGTGGGGAATCCACCCCGCATCGCGCTGGACTTGCCTGATACGGGAAATGCCTTGGGGCGTAATACCGTGGAAGCCAATGTTGGCCCGCTGACGAGCGTGAATGTGGTGCAGGCGGGTACGCGTTCGCGTCTGGTGCTGAACCTGAACAAATCGGTTGAATACGATACCCGGATCGATGGCAATCTGCTGTTGATTTCACTGGGTGATACCAGCGTTGGCGTTGCGCCGGTGAATGCCAGCCCGCGCTTTGCCGAGGCGGCGCCTGGCGCAGCGGCTCACAGCATTCGTGATGTTGATTTCAGGCGTGGCGCAACGGGTGAGGCGCGTATTGTCACCACGCTGTCAGACTCGCAAGCCGGCATCAACATCCGCCAGCAGTCCGGCGGCGTGGTGGTTGATTTCATCGGCACCGATTTGCCCAAGTCCCTGCAGCGCCGGATGGATGTCGCTGATTACGGTACGCCGGTGCAGATCATCGAAACCTACAAGCTGGGTGACAACACCCGCATGGTGATTCAGCCCAAGGGCGGTTGGGAGTATTCGGCCTATCAGACTGACAACAACTTCATTGTCGAGGTCAAGAAGAGCGACGATGCCCAGAAGAAAACTGCCGATGGCAAGGTGAAATACACCGGCGAAAAGCTCTCGCTGAACTTCCAGAATGTTGAAGTGCGCTCGGTGCTGCAAGTCATTGCAGACTTTACTGGCCTGAACATCATCGCCAGCGACACCGTGACCGGCAATCTCACCCTGCGCTTGAAAGATGTGCCATGGGATCAGGCGCTTGAACTCATCATGCAGACCAAGGGTCTGGACAAGCGCCAGAACGGCAACGTGATCTGGATTGCGCCCAAGGATGAACTGCTGACCAAGGAAAAGCTCGAGTACGAAGCCCGGTCAGCCGTGGCTGATCTGGAGCCCATGTCCACCGAGTACATCCAGCTCAACTACATGCGGGCGGATGAAGCGCAAACCATGTTGTACGGTTTCTCGATGGGCGCGTTCCTCAACTCGGCGGGTGGTGGCGTCAACTGCTCGGCGCAGGCGCAGGGCTTGGGTGGCGGTGCGGTGGCGCAGGCTTCGCAGCAAGGCAAAGGCGATAGCGATCAGAAAATCCTGACCAAGCGCGGCCGTGCGACCTACGAACTCAAAACCAACACCCTGATCATTACGGATACCCCGCGCAAGATCCAGGAGGTACGCGAGCTGATCACCCGTCTGGACGTGCCTGCACGTCAGGTCATGATCGAAGCACGCGTGGTGGTGGCGACCGATGGCTGGAGTCGTGATCTGGGTGCACGCCTGAGTTTTGCTGCCAGCAATAGCAGCGGCAGCAGAACAATCAGTGGCGGAGGACAACTGCTCCCTAATGTCGCCCCCAACTTGATCACTACCCTGATCGATTCTGCCAACGGAAACTTCCTGGATCTGGAGTTGCGTGCACTGGAGGAAGACAACCGGGGCAAGGTGATTTCCAATCCGCGCGTGATGACCACCAACCAGAAACCGGCGGTGATCCTGAACGGTACGCAGATTCCCTACATTACCCCGCCAGCAGTCTATGGTGGTGTGGCTACCGTGACATTCAAGGACGCTTTCCTGTGCTTGTTGGTCGATCCGCAAATCTTGAACAACGACTCGATTATTTTGACGGTCGAAGTTCAAAAAGATGCGGTACGTGAGATCGCGAATATTGGCGACAACCCCGCGATCGACACCAAACGGATCAAGACCCAGGTGCGCGTGGGTAATGGTGAAACGCTGGTCTTGGGCGGCATTTTTGATGGTGATGAAAATGCAACCACCAGCAAGGTGCCGTTCTTCGGCGATATCCCCGGGCTGGGAAATCTGTTCAAGACCACAACCAAGTCGAACAGCAAAACCGAGCTGATCATTTTCCTGACGCCCCGCATCCTCGACGAACGTTTGTCGCTGCGTTGATCAGGTAAGCACGCCAAGCGCGGGTTCGTCCCGCGCTTTTTTTCGTTCTTTTTTTGTGACTTGTTCCCGGCCTGTCATCCCTGCCGCCAGGGCGGTCGTCCATTACAATGCCGCCATGAGCAAGCAAGACAATCTATATCTCGTTGGCCTGATGGGTGCAGGTAAAACCACGGTAGGGCGGTTGCTTGCCAAGCATTACGGTTGCGAGTTTTTCGATTCGGATCATGTCATCGAGGCACACACGGGCGTCAAGATTCCGGTCATATTCGAGATCGAGGGCGAAGCAGGCTTCCGCAAGCGCGAGGAAGCAGCGGTTGCCGAGCTGACGGCCTTGTCAGGCATCGTGCTGGCTACGGGCGGTGGGGCCATTTTGTCGCCCGGCAACCGCGACACGTTGCGCAGAAATGGCGTAGTGATTTACTTGCATGGAACGCCTGAACACTTGCATGAACGGACACGGCACGATCGCAGCCGGCCGCTGCTGCAAACAGAAAATCCCCTGGCCCGATTGCGCGAACTGTATGCACGGCGTGACCCGCTGTACCGCGAAATAGCCGATATCGTGGTGGATACCGGGCGACAGAGCGTGTCGGGCATGTTGCGTGTACTTTGCGGGAAACTGGATTTGTTGCGGAGCGGCTTGCCCTCGCCTGACAGGGTGGATTGAATGCGGCGGATCGTCTGCGCATTGTTGGTTTTTTGCCTGGCGGCCCCAGCCATGGCGATCGATTACCACGCGAACCCGGACGATTATCGTCACCTCTTGCGCCGCTTGCAGCCGGGGGACCGTTTGTTGCTGGCACCCGGCGATTACCTGCAGGGTTTGCCGCTTCACCACCTTTCAGGACGTGCGGGACAACCCATCGTCATTGAATCTGGCAACCCGACTGCGCGGCCGCGTTTTATTGCCCGGCCGCGTGTCAATACGGTCAGTCTGGTCGATGTGCGATATGTGAGCGTGCGCGATCTGGAACTCGATGGCCAAAACCAGCCGGTGGATGCAGTCAAGGCCGAAGGCCACAGCCGCTTTGCCGATTTCATCACGCTGGAACGGCTGTATATCCACGACTATGCCGCGTCGCAGCAGAACGTGGGCATCTCGACCAAGTGCCCGGCATTCGGCTGGGTGGTAAAAGACAACCGTATCGAACGGGTGGGCACCGGTATGTACTTCGGCGATGCTGATGGCTCGGATGCGTTTGTCAGCGGTGTCATTGAAAGTAACCGGATCAGCCATACGCTGGGTTACAGCCTTCAGATCAAACATCAAAAAATCCGTGCGGCAGAATACGCGGATCGCCATGACACGGTGATCAGGTACAACGTGTTTTCCAAGCAGGGCGCGCCAGCCGGAGCGCAGCCGCGTCCCAATGTCCTGCTGGGGCATCTGCCGTTGACCGGGGTGGGCAGTGCGGATCGTTATCTGGTCTACGGCAACCTCTTCTGGCACAACCTCGGCGAAGCCCTGTTGCAGGCGGAAGGCCGGGTTGCGGTCTACGACAATCTGTTCGTCAATCGCAGCGGCGATGCGATTCATATTCAGCCGCACAACGACGTGCCACGCGATATGGCGATTTTTTCCAATACCGTGCTGGCGTCGGGGGAAGGGATTCGGGTGCGCCGTGCCGGGAATGCGGCGTATCGCCAGCACGTGATCGGCAATGTGGTGGCAGCCGCCATCCCTTTTCAGGGGGGCGAGGCGGCCCACAATCTGGCGCTGGCCTATCGCGCCGATTGCCTGAGCAACTCCCTGTCTGGGCTGAATCCCTGTTTGCTTGCGGGCCATCCGTCACCGCGCCGCTTACCGGATGCGCTCGTGCGTGAACTGGCGGTCTACCCGGACTGGCAATCAGCCGGCCTTCCGGATGGCAACCCCACCCCGGGTGCACGCCTTCCCGCGGCCTTGGTGCGTACCGTGGGGGCCGCCCCATGAAACACAATACTGCGCCGTCATTCCCGCTTCGTGGTCTGTTGTGGCTGGGTGCGCTGGCCTACACCGTGTTTGTGGTCTACGGCAGTTTGGTGCCGCTGGATTTCCGCGCGTTGTCATGGGGTGAAGCGGTGTCGCGATTTTCCGCAATACCGTTTCTTGATCTGGGTATCGGCTCGCGGGCCGACTGGATGGCCAATCTGCTGCTGTTTATTCCGCTGACCTTCTTGTGGATGGGCGTGTTGACAGCCGGTTCCAGCACCTTGCGAACCCGTCTCGTCATGCTGGTGCTGATTCCCGCTGCAGCCGCCCTGAGTGTGGGTATCGAGTTTACCCAGCTGTTCTTTCCGCAGCGCACGGTGTCGCAGAACGACATCCTGGCTGAAACCCTGGGTGGCCTCATTGGTGTATTGGTCTGGTGGGGGGCGGGCAGCCGTTTTCTTGAATGGCTGCAATCCTGGCAACGTCAGCATGCCCGCGCTGCGCTGGCTGAACGCCTGGCCTGGGTGTATCTGGCGGGCGTGCTGGTTTACAACGTCCTGCCGCTCGATCTGACCATCAGCCTGGTCGAGATTTTTCACAAATGGCAGGATGGCAAGGTCAATCTGATTCCGTTTGGCCGGCTGCCGGATGACGCGGCCTATGCACTGTATGAAATCGCCACCGATGCCTTGATCTGGGTTCCTTTGGCCTTGTTGTGGCGACTCGATGGCACACGCAGCACCTGGCGTGTGTGGGGAATGACCCTTGCCACTGCAGCGTTGCTGGAATGCCTGCAGCTGTTTGTTTATTCGCGGGTGAGCGATGTGACGGACCTGTTCACTGCAGCGCTTGGCGCCGCGCTGGGCAGTCTGGTGGGGAGCCGGTTGGCCACGCGCGCCGCGTTGCACGACCAGCCACCGCTCTGGGCGAACTGGCTGCCGTTTGCGCTGGCGGCGGGATGGATGGCCGCGTTGTGTTTTGTGTTCTGGTTTCCCTTTGACTTTCGCACCGATGGCGCGTTTGTTAAAAGCCGTCTCGACTTCGTACAGCGCGTGCCGTTCGAGGTGTATTACTTTGGTACCGAATATCGCGCCATTACCGAGGTCTTGCGCAAGACCCTGTTCTTTGCGCCGCTTGGCGGCCTGCTGGCATGGGGCGTGGCGCGCCAGCCATGGCGTTGGCGCAGTCCGCTGTTTGCCGTGTCGATGCTGGTGCTGGCGGGGATGCCTGTCCTGATCGAGCTGGGGCAGGTGATGCTGCCGCACAAAATTGCTGACACCACCGATTTTTTGCTGGCCTGGCTGGGTGGGCTGGCGGGTTATGGCGTGGCGCGTCGCATGGCGCGGGCGCCGCGCCAGCCTGTGGCCCAGCAAAAAACCGAGACCCGGGAAGCCGCGCCCGTCGCGCCTGAACCCGCAGTGCGCGGCTACTTTTTCCTGGTGCTGGGCGGTTTGAGCCTGTTGTTTTGGGGCGCAGCACATGCCCCCTTCGTCCCCTACAACGTGCGTGAGCTGTTTGGGCAGGATGCCTACTGGTGGGCTGCGCCGCTGCTTGCGCTGGCATGCGTCTGGCTGGCCGTGTGGCCGTTGTGGCTGGCACGGCGCACGGTGTCTGGCGGCATGCGTGCCGGGCAAGTGCTGCTTGGTTTGATATTTTATGGTGTCGTCGTGTTTGGGCTGCTATGGACGGCGGTGCCGGTTGAAAGCCTGCACGATCTGGTCGGTAGCCCAGTGCTGAACTGGCCGGGACAGTGGGAAACCGGGCTGCGCTGGGTAGCACTGGCGGCGGTGCCCGGTTCCTTGTTGTATCTGGCCGCGCAAACGGTGCGCCGCTGGCGTGGAAAGCATCTGGGTGCGTTGCATTTTTGGGCGGCGCTTCCGGTGCTGCTGTTGGCTTACTGGGGTGTAATGATCGAGGCCGCGACCGACAACCTGACCGAGCTTATTGCCACCCCGCAGCCGCTGGCATTTGCCGCATTATGTGTCTGGCTCTACAGCCTGTTTTTCGTTGCGGCTTTGTTTGCCTCTCCCGTGAGCAAAGCGCAGCGCAGCGCACGCTTGATCGGATTGCTGATCTCGCTTCCTTTGGCTATCGGGTTGTTGCACCTTGGGCTGGCAGATGAAATCGATAAATACGGCCAGCAGTTTTCAGCCCTGCAGTTTCTGTTGAGCAGCGATCGCCAGCATTACGCCTCCCAGCCTGTCATCTGGCTGCGTTACAGTGTGTTGCACACGCTTGTCATTGCAACGCTTGCCTTCATACAATGGCCGTTCTTCCGTTCCGCACCCTCCCAGCGTCCCCCTTCTCATGGCCCTGATTGACGTTTTTAATGGCGATGCCGATGGCATCTGCGCGTTGCACCAACTGCGCCTGGTTCACCCCGCCGAGTCCGAACTGGTGACCGGCCCCAAACGCGACATCAGCCTGCTGAAACGGGTCAAGGCGCAGGCAGGCGATCAGGTCACCGTACTTGACATTGCGCTGTCGAAAAACCGCGAGGCGCTAGACGGCTTGCTGGAAGCAGGCGCGCAAGTGCGGTATTTCGACCACCACCAGCCAGGCGACATACCCGTTCATCCACATTTCGAGCCGCACATCGACACCGATGCCAACGTCTGCACCAGCCTGCTGGTGAATCAGTATCTGGGTGGCAAACAATTGGCGTGGGCGGTGGTCGCTGCGTTTGGCGACAACCTGGCCGACGCCGCGCGTCAGGCTGCCTTGCCGCTGGGATGGTCCACCGATCAACTGGCGCATTTACAGTCGCTGGGCGAATGCCTCAACTACAACGGCTATGGCGAGACGCTCGACGATCTGTTTTTCGACCCCGCCGAGTTGTATCGTCAGCTGCGTCCCTATGCCGACCCTTTTGCCTTCATCGCCGAGTCAGCGGCGTATCAAACGCTCAATACGGGTTACCAGAGCGATATGGCGCGCGCCGTTGCTGTCAATGCGGCGGAGACGCGCGCCAGCGGCCGTATTTTCATGCTGCCCGCAGAGAAATGGGCGCGGCGGATTTCCGGCGTATTTGGCAACCAGCTCGCGGTCGAGTCGCCCACGCAGGCGCATGCTGTGCTCACGGCCAAAGCAGACGGCGGCTATGTGGTGAGCGTGCGCGCACCGATGGTGGCCAAATCGGGGGCCGACACCTTGTGCAGTCAGTTTGAAACCGGCGGTGGGCGCAAAGGCGCGGCCGGCATCAACCATCTGCCCGAAGCCGAGCTCGGTCGCTTCAATGCGGCTTTTTTCGACATTTATCGCTGAACTCCGGAATCGACATGAACCAGCTCATTGCACCTTACGGCGGCACCCTCATCAACCTGATCGACCCGGCTAAAAGTGAATCGCTCAAGCAGGAAGCACTCAGTCTGCCCTCGCTAGATCTCGACTGGCGCCAGCAATGCGAGCTTGAGATGCTGATGAGCGGCGCCTACTCACCGCTCAGCGGATTCATGACGCGCGCGCAATGCGCAAGCGTTGAATCCCGGCAGCAACTCGACGATGGCACTTTCTGGCCGTTGCCGGTCACGCTGACCTGCAATCCTAAAAATGCCGCCACATTGAAAGCGGGGGATCGCGTTGCCCTGCGCGATGGCGAAGGTTTCATGCTGGCTATCCTCACGCTGAGCGAGGTGTGGGAAGACGCGGGCGTCTGGCACTTGGGCGGCGCACTGGAGGGTGTTGCGCTGCCGCCGCATCCCGATTTTTCGAACCTGCGCGCCACCCCCGCTGAACTGCGCGCGCTATTCAGCCGCCGTGGTTGGCGTCGCGTGGTGGCGTGGCAGGCGCGTCAACCGATGCATCGCGCGCAGTATGAGTTTTGCCTGAAAACCGCGATCGAAAGCGAAGCCAATCTGCTGCTGCATCCGCAGGCGGGTGGCGACATTACCGATGCCCCGGCGTACTTTGGTCTGGTGCGCAGCTTTATCACCATCCGTGAGCGCTTTCCTGCGGCGTCCACCCAGTTGTCTCTGCTGCCGGCGCCGCCGCGCGAAGCGAGTGTGCGCGCGCTGCTGCTGCGCGCCATCGTTGCCCGCAATTACGGCTGTGGTCTGTTGATCGCAGGGGGGGAACATCAGCCAGATGGCGATTGCCGTCGCGGTGCCGACCTCAGTCGGCCCACCGCCGATTGGCCGATAGCCGAGCTGGCGGAAAAAATCGGCGTGCGCCTGATTGCTTATCCGCGCATGGTGTATGTGGAAGATCGCGCCGAGCACCTGCCTGAAGCCGATGCCCCGGCAGGCGCACGCACGCTCACCTTGTCCGGCGACGAGTTTCAGCGCCGCATGCAGGCCGGGTTGAAAATACCTGACTGGTACAGCTTCCCCGAAGTGCTGGCCGAACTGCATCGGCAAACCCCGCCGCGCGATCGGCAGGGCTTTACCGTGTTTTTCACCGGCTTGTCCGGTGCCGGGAAATCCACCCTGGCGCGTTCACTGGCAGCGCGGCTGATGGAAATGGGCGGTCGCTGCGTCACCCTGCTCGACGGCGATATCGTGCGTCGCCATCTTTCATCCGAACTGGGCTTTACCAAGGCGCACCGCGACATCAACGTGCGCCGCATCGGCTTCGTCGCAAGTGAAATCACCAAGAATCGCGGTATTGCGATTTGCGCGCCGATTGCGCCCTACCGTCAGACCCGCCGCGACGTCCGCAGCATGATTGAAGCCGTCGGTGGCTTCGTCGAAGTCTACGTTGCCACGCCGATCGAAACCTGCGAAGGCCGCGACCGCAAGGGGTTGTATGCCAAGGCGCGGGCGGGTCTGATTCCCGAGTTCACCGGCGTGTCGGACCCCTATGAGATTCCGGAGAAACCGGAACTGGCGATCGATACCACCGGACTCGGAATCGACGAAGCCGTGCAGCAGATCTTGCTTAAGCTGGAGCACGAAGGCTATCTGCGCTGACTAGGGAAGCCGGTGTAAAAAAAGCCGACGCATCGCGTCGGCTTTTTTGTGGGGGCCGGAAAAGCGATCAGGCAGCTTTGCGGCGGCGTGCAACACCCATACCCAACACGCCCAGACCCAGCAGCGCAAGCGTGGCGGGTTCGGGCACGCCATTGTCGACATCCGGAATCTGTGCGCCGAAACCATCCAGGTAGACGTAGCCGAGGTGAGCCGTCGGGTCACAGTCGGTAGCCAGCACCGTGAGGCGGAAATCATGCCCTTGCAGCGAGCTGTCGATTGCCAGCTGTTCAATCTGCCATACCGGTGTGTAGTAATAGGAGCCAGCCTGGCTGAATCGGCCATCGACCGCACTGAATTCAGCGCTGTAAATGCGGGAAATGATGTCAATGCCCGTCGTCAGATCGGTCAGCTGGATTTTCATGCCGGCGGCCTGCTCGGCACTGTGGGCGCCTTCGAGCACGGACATCCAGGCAAAGAAAATGTTGGACTCGGTGTAATTGGTAACCGTCTGGCTGACAACGGACAAATGGCCGCCATCAATGGTGTTTTCCACGCGGTAAGCGTAATTGCCGGAATAAACGGTGTTCGCCATTGATGCGCCAATGATCGGATCGAGGCCGGAAGTAACAATCGCAGAGCGGCCTGTCGCGCCGTTCAGGTAGGTGCTGGGATCCAGCGTGCTCAAATTGCCGTTGCGCGTGGCTGTGCCGACGGACCAGCTATTGGTGTTGCCGTCTTCAAAGCCGCCATTGACAAATGCCGCGGAGAAAGCCGGGCCGGAGACCATCAGGGAGAGGGTCAGGGCTATTGTGGTTTTTTTCATGAGGTTGCTCCCAGGTGTGTATGAATAAAAATCAGCAGGGTTTGGAATGGCTAACGGAGATGTTTTAACTTCGAAGCGTTCTCCAGGGCGCCCTGATCACACAAAGAGCAGACAGGAGCCGCGCCGTACCTGACATGAATAAAGCATTGACCATGCCAGAAATAGCGTTCTGTTATTAAATGTATTTAATAACAATGTGTTGCGTGTTTTTTGTGGGGGTGGTACAGCGTCGATTAACCGGCAGCATCACCCATGCTGTAAAAAAAACCGACAGCAGGTGGGTATATGTTGAGAGGACTGGAGATGCATTTACGCGGACTCCGGAATTCGATTTGGCGTGACCTTGCGGGGGTGGAATCAGGTCTGGTCACGACATCCTCGCCAAGGTGGCCCTGAGGACAGGCAGCCCTGAAAGCCTGACCGGAGGACATCAAGTGTGGTGAGGCAGAGGTCGACGGCCACCGAAAAGGCGTGGCATTAGCGAACCGGCGATCATGCCTGCTGCGCTGGCCAGCAAGCCGACAAACTGCGGCGGCAAAGCGGCTTCGGGCGCAATGAACTCCATCGCGATCCAGGCCGTCAGGCCCAGCACGATAGACAGCCCGGCGCCGGCATTGTTGGCGCGCTTCCAGTAGAGCCCAGCCACCAGCGGTACGAAGGCGCAGGCCAGCGTGATCTTGTAGGCGTTGGCGACCATGGTGTGGATGCTGGTTTCGCTTTGCAGCGACCACAGCGAGTAGACGACGACCAGCAGGGTGAAGACGACGACGACGCTGCGGGTGATCCACAGCAGTTTTGTCTGGCTCATGCGGTGGTGCGGCATGAGTTCCTTGATGATGTTTTCAGAAATGGTGACCGAAGGCGCGAGCAGGGTGCCGGAGGCGGTGGACATGATGACCGAGAGCAGGGCACCGTAAAAAATGATCTGCGCGTACAGCGGCAGATGGGCTTTGACGAAGGCGGGCAGCACTTGCTGCGCGTCTTCTGCCAGCAGGCTGGTGGTCAGCACCGGGTCAACCAGGGTGGCGGCATAGGTCAGGTAAATCGGCACGGCGGCGAAAGCGAAATACAACACGCCGCCGATGACCGTGCCCCACACGGCGATACGCTCGTTTCTCGAAGCGTTGGCGCGCTGGAATACGTCCTGCTGCGGAATCGAACCGAGCCCCATGGTCAGCAGGCCGGCGATGAAGGTGACAATCGCCGCCCATTCCAGCGGCGGCCAGAAGCTGAGTTTTCCTGCTGCCGTGGCGTGCGCGATCACCGGCGCAACGCCGTTGACGGCGGGCATGTCGCCCACCAGTTTCGCGATCCACAGCAGGCCGGCGACGATCACCGTCATCTGCACCAGCGTGGTCAGCGCTACCGACCACATGCCGCCGAACAGGGTGTACAGCAGCACGACAGCCGCGCCGATGTAGATGCCCTGTGCCTGGGTGATGATGCCGTCGGATAGCACGTTGAACACCAGTCCCAGCGCCACCACCTGCGCCGACACCCAGCCCAGATAGGACAGTGCAATCGCCAGCGAAATCACCATCTCGACTGGCCGGTTGTAGCGATCGCGGAAATAGTCGCCCAGCGTCAGCAGCTTCATGCGATAGAGCCGGCGGGCGAAAAACAGGCCGAACAGGATCAGCGCGAGCGAGGCGCCAAAAGGATCGGCAATCGTGCCACCGAGGTTCTCCTCGAGAAACGTGGCGGGGATGCCGAGCACGGTTTCGGCGCCGAACCAGGTGGCGAACACCATCGCCACGACCACGATCATTGGCAAAGAACGTCCGGCGGTGATGTAGTCGCTGGCGGAGTGAACCTTGGTCGCGGCGTAGAAACCGATGCCGAGCGAGACGATGAGATAGGCAATGACGAAGCCGATCAGCATGGCGAGTCCTTATCGCAGAATGAAGTAAAGGGCGGCAGCCGTTAAGGTGGCGAGCAGGCCGGCGATGACACCGAGCCAGCGGTTGCGGGCGTGTTGTTGCTGCAACATGAGGAGGAGGCCGGTTTCCAGCTGCGTCAGGCGATTTTCGTTCAAGGCCTGATGCGCCAGGCGCGGCAGTTGCGGCAGCAAGGCGGCCCACTTGGGTGCTTCGGTCTTGAGGTTGTTGACCAGGGCGCGCCAGCCCATCTGCTCATCCATCCAGCGTTCGAGAAAGGGCTTGGCGGTTTTCCACAGGTCGAGCTCGGGGTCGAGCTGGCGACCGAGCCCCTCGATATTGAGCAGGGTTTTCTGCAATAAAACCAGCTGCGGCTGAATTTCCACGTTGAAGCGGCGCGAGGCCTGGAACAGCTGCAGCAGCACGCGGCCAAAGGAAATATCCTTCAGTGGGCGGTCGAACACCGGCTCGCACACGGCGCGCACCGCGGCTTCGAGCTCGTCGATGCGCGTATCGGCCGGCACCCAGCCGGATTCCAGGTGTGCCAGCGCCACGGCTTTGTAGTCGCGCTGGAAAAAGGCGAGGAAGTTGCGCGCGAGGTATTGCTTGTCGACCTCGGTCAGCGTGCCCATGATGCCGAAATCGAGTGCGATGTACTGCTCGGAACCGGCGCGTACCAGGATGTTTCCGGGGTGCATGTCGGCGTGAAAAAAGCCGTCGCGGAACACCTGGGTGAAGAATATCTCCACCCCGCGTGCGGCGAGCGCGGGAATGTCGGTGCCGGATTCGCGCAGGCGCTCGATCTGGCTCACCGGGATGCCATCCATGCGATCCATCACCATCACGTCGCGGGCGCAGTAATCCCAATACACCTCAGGCACGCGCAGCAGCGGCGAGTCCTTGAAGTTGCGCCGCAGCTGCGAGCAGTTGGCGGCTTCGCGCATCAGGTCGAGCTCGTCTCCCAGATGCTTTTCAAATTCATCGACCACTTCGCGTGGGCGCAACCGCTTGCCGTCGGCAAACAGCTTTTCGACCAGGCCGGCGGCGGCGTAGAGCAGCGACACGTCGTGCGCGATCACCGGCGCGATGCCGGGACGCAGGACTTTGACGGCGACGGCGGTGCCATCGTGCAGGCGCGCGAAATGCACCTGCGCCACCGAGGCCGAGGCGACCGGCGTGGCGTCGAACTCGGCGAAAACGTCGGCCAGGGGTTTTTTGTATGTTGCTTCCAGCGTGGCGATCGCTTCAATCGACGGGAACGGCGGTACCCGGTCCTGCAGCAGCGCCAGTTCGTCGGCAATGTCGAGCGGAATCAGATCGCGGCGGGTGGAAAGCATCTGCCCGAACTTGACGAAGATCGGGCCGAGGGCTTCCAGGGCGAGGCGCAGACGCATTCCGCGCGGCTGGGTCAACGGCCGCCAGAACAGCAGCGCACGGAGCAGCCAGCGCAGGGGGCGCACGCGTTCGTGACCCAGAAAGAATTCTTCCAGGCCAAAGCGCAGGCCAACGCTGAGGATGCGAAGCAGGCGCAGCAGTTTCATGGCTGGCGGGTTTCCTGCAGGCGTGCGGCAATCAAGTTCAAGCGCGCTTCCAGCCGCGCGGCGTCGTCGGCCAGCGTGTCCACTGCGTGGTTAAAGCGCGCGACATCCACACGGCGCGCCATCATTTCCACCTCCTCGACCACATACTCGCTGGCATTGCGCCCGAGCGCGGACGCGCTGTGGGCGATTGCGGCGAGCGCATCACGGCCGACCGCATGCAGGCGATGCGCGGCAATGTCGCCGACCAGCGGCGCGAGGTCGGCTTGGATATCCCAGCTCAATTGCTTGAACACGCGGTCAAGCGTGGCGAGCAGCGCGGGGTCGCCGCTGTATTCCGCGTGGCGCAAGGCCTCGCGGCCAAAAAACGGTAGCCGGGCGAAAAGCGCAGGGGTGGGGCGGATGACGGCGTCGGGGCAGTCGAAGGGCGCTTCGGAAAAATAGCCGTCGTCGGCAATCCTGAAATCGGCCTGTGCCAGCGTCAGATCGAAACGTACGCTTGCCCCGGCGTGGCGCAACAAAGCCTCCGCCGCGCCGGGGGTCTGACGCAGCAGGTGATTGAGGCTGCGCTTGATCAGGTTTGTGGTGAGTGAACCCAGCGCGATCAAGCCTTGACGCGCCACGCTAAACCTTGAAGCCTTTATGTAGCGCGACGACACCCGCCGTCAGGTTGTGATAGCTGACCTTGGCGAAACCCGCGGTTTCCATCATGGCCTTGAGTTCGTCCTGCCCCGGATGCATGCGGATCGACTCGGCCAGATACTGGTAGCTGCCCGCGTCCTGCGCCACCAGCTTGCCCATCAGCGGCAGCAGCTTGAATGAATAAAGGTCATACGCCGGTTCCAGCGGTTTCCATACTTTGGAAAACTCCAGCACCAGCAGCCGCCCGCCCGGTTTCAGCACACGGTTCATCTCGGCCAGCGCCTGATCCTTGTGCGTCATGTTCCTGAGGCCGAACGCCACCGACACGCAGTCGAAATAGTTGGAAGGGAAGGGCAAGCGCTCACCGTCGCACTGCACGGCAGGCGGGGTCTTGCCTTCGTTGAGCATGCGGTCGCGGCCTTCGCGCAGCATGGAAAAGTTGATGTCGGTGAGCAGCACGGTGCCGGTGGTGCCGACTTCCTTCAGAAACAGCCGGGTGAGGTCGGCGGTGCCGCCGGCCACGTCGAGCACTTTCATCCCCGGCCGCAGCCCGGCCTGCGCCACGGCAAAGCGCTTCCACAAGCGGTGCAATCCCGCCGACATCAGGTCGTTCATGAGGTCGTATTGCGCGGCGACGGAGTGGAAGACTTCAGCGACCTTAGCGGCTTTGTCGGACTCGGCCACCTGCTGGTAGCCGAAATGGGTGGTTTTATCCATGGCAGACGGGCTCAACGAATCAGCCCGGAATTCTAACAGCGCGCGGGCTGACGCGGGTTTGGCGCGAAGGATTGGGTTGTCATTAATCAGTCATATTGCTGTCATAGTATGGCTGTCTTTGAAACAGGGCTGGAGTCAGCATGGCTGCCAATATTTTGCTGGTTGAAGACGAACCGGGTATTCAGGAATTACTGAAATTCAATCTTGCGCAAGCCGGCCATTCGGTGACGGTGACCGGGGATGCCGAGAATGCGCTGAAGTTTCTCAAAAGCAGCCTGCCGGACGTGATCCTGCTCGACTGGATGCTGCCCGGCATGTCGGGCATCGACTTGTGCAAGCGCCTGCGTGCGGACGAACGCTACCAACCCATCCCGATCATCATGCTGACCGCGCGCGGCGAAGAGCGCGACAAAGTGCTTGGGCTCGATACCGGTGCCGACGACTACATTACCAAACCCTTTTCGCCACGTGAGCTGGTGTCGCGCATCAAGGCCGTGCTGCGCCGTCGCGCGCCGCAAATGACCGATGAGCCGGTGGAAGTCAATGGCCTGCGGCTCGACCCGACCAGTCATCGGGTGGTTGGCAAAGGCCAGCCGCTGGATCTGGGGCCGACCGAATTCCGCCTGCTGCATTTCTTCATGACGCACACCGAGCGGGTTTATTCGCGCGCCCAGTTGCTCGACCAGGTGTGGGGCGACGACGTGTTTGTCGAAGAGCGCACGGTTGATGTTCATATCCGCCGCCTGCGTCTGGCGCTCGAGCCTTCTGGTCATTCCGAGCTGATCCAGACCGTGCGCGGCTCGGGCTATCGCTTCTCGGCCGACGTGGGATAATTCGGCCACAGGGGTTTCAAGTGGTGATCGACATGGGTTTCTGGTGGCGTCCGCTCAGCGTGCTGGCTGGCGTGTTGCTGGTGGCGCTGATGCTGTGGGCAGGTTCCGGCCCGGTTGCCGCGCTGATGTTTCTGGCGGGCATTCAGGCCGTGGTGATGCTGCGGCGGCTGTGGCAGGAATACCGCCTGTCGCGCTGGCTGGAAAATCCCGATGAAGTGACCCCGCCCAATGCCATGGGCACCTGGGGCGATATTTTTTACCGCCTCGAAAAACTCCAGCGTCGCCAGCGCAACAGCCGCAGTGAGCTCACCAATGCGCTGGAACAGTTCGAACATGCCGCCACGGCCGTGCCCGATGGCATGGTCATCCTCAATGACAAGGATCAGATCGACTGGTGCAATCCGGCCTCGCGTAAATACATGGGCCTGGATTGCGAACGCGACCGTGGCCAGTTCATCCGTTATTTGCTGCGGCAGGCGCATTTTCTCGAGTTTCTCGATGCGGCTGACTATTCGCGCCGGCTGGTGTGCAAATCGCCGCTGAATCGGGAAGTCACCCTGTCGCTGCAGCTGGTGCCGTTTGGCGAAGGCAAAAAACTGCTGGTTGCGCGCGACATCACTGAACTGGAACGTGTCGACGCCATCCGTCGCGACTTCATCGCCAATGTCTCGCACGAATTGCGCACACCGCTCACTGTCGTAGGCGGCTTCGTTGAAACCCTGGCCGATGCGCCGACGCTGCCCGCCAGCGAATCGCGCCGCTATTTTGATCTGATGCTCGACAATACCCGGCGCATGCAACATCTGCTGGACGATCTGCTCACGCTGTCACGGCTGGAAAGTGCCGACCACAACCTGAAGGATGAAGTGGTTAGCGTGCCCGAGCTGGCACGGGTGCTGGCGGCCGAAGCCGAATCGCTGAGTGGCGGCCGCCACCGTATCGGCCTCGACATCGCCTGCGATGCCAATGTACGCGGCAGTCTGCAGGAAATCCGCAGTGCGCTGGGTAATCTCGTTTCCAATGCCGTGCGCTACACCCCCGAGGGCGGCGACATCACCCTTGCCTGGAAGCTGCGCAATGGCGAAGGCGTGTTTGCCGTGGTCGATACCGGCGAAGGCATCGCTGCCGAGCATATTCCGCGCCTCACCGAGCGGTTTTATCGCGTGGACCGCAGCCGTTCGCGGGAAACCGGCGGCACCGGATTGGGCCTCGCCATCGTCAAGCATGTGCTCACGCGTCACGGTGCGCATCTTGAAATCCGCTCCACGCCGGGCAAAGGCAGCACCTTTGCGGCGGTCTTTCCCGAGTCGCGTCTGATTATTGCGCAGCCTTCTGCGACGGTGATTCCGTTTCCGGCGCTGGAGCAAGCCGCCGGGTAAGCGACTGCGCCAGCTGCGCGCGCAACGCTTCGGCCTGAGGCACGGCGTGGCGTTTGCCGTGAGCGGATTTCTGCCCCCACACCGGGTTGGGAAAATGCGGATCGTCGGCAAAACGCGGAATCACGTGCCAGTGCAGATGCGGCACCACATTGCCGAGCGAGGCGAGATTGATCTTGTCGGGCTGCATCACCTCGCGCAGCGCCGCTTCGGCTGCAAACACCACCCGCATCACCGCTGCTTGTTCGATCGGCGGCAGGTCGGTCATTTCCTTGACGTGGGTATTCAGAATCACGCGCAGAAAACCGGGGTAGTCCGGCTCGTCAGCGAGGACGACGCGGCAGGCGGCGTCGCGCCACAAGACGGCGCCGCCGTCGGCCAGGCAGAGCGGGCAATCGGGTTTATTCATGGGGAATCCTTGCTTTTTGCTTGCGCGCGAGTCCAGTGAAAGGGCGCCTTGAGGATGGCAGAGAGGCCACGCCACAGCAGTTTTCCGGAGCCCTGCGCCGAGGTGCGGGTGGCGCGCAGCGCCAGATAAAATGCCAGCGAAAAACTGACCAGGAGGTTGACCATGCCGATCAGGAACACCCCCGCAATGGAAACCAGGACGACGGACAACGGCAGATGCCAGTCGTACGCCTGTAAGGCGTAGCCGAGGTTGGCGGCGGAAAAGGCGATATGGCGGATGTCGAGCGGCAAGCCCGAGAGGTGGCCAAATGCGCTGGTCAGGCCGAGATAAAAGCCAAAGAAAAGGTTGCCCATGATGCCGCCGAGATGTTCCCGCAGGTAATCGACGATGCGCTGCCAGGCACGCGCGCCGAGCAGGCGCGGCGGCAGTGTCAAATTTGCCAGCCGCTCGGGGATGCGCTGGTAAATCGTTTTGTTGTCGTAGTAACCGCTGACGATGCCGGCAAGGAACAGACCGATGCCGGCAACGGCTGCGTAAAACAGCGCGGCGCTGCCGACGGGATTGATCTCGGCCAGCAGTTCGGCGGCCTTGTCCGTGCTGAACGTGGCGTGGCCTGCCGTCGCCAGTGCCAGCGCGATCAGGGCTGCGGTGGCGAAGGCAAACAGCATGTTGCCGAAAATGGCCGCAGCCTGTGAGCGCCACACTTTGTCGGCAAATTCGGCGATCAGTTTTTGCTGCGCCTGATGGCTGCGCACTTCGGCCAGGGTATGGGCGAACAGGCTTGCAGTCATGGCGGGTTGCTTGGTGGCAATGGTCAGGTGCAGCAGGTAAATCAGCACGAACCCCAGCGCGTAATTGAGGCTGACCAGCAAGGCCTCCTGCAGCGGCGCCAGGTGCAGGTCGACCAGGCGCGATTTCAACAAGGCCATGGCGGCGACGATGACGCCCGCGCCGCTGGCCGACCAGAACAGTTTGTTGAGGGCCGCACGGCTGTCGGCCACGTAATGCTCGCCGGTCTGGCTGGCAAACAGGCTGATCTGGCGGGCGAGGCGGCCGCCGGTGTCGCGGATCAGGCTGCTGATGCGATAGCGCTCAGCGCTGGCTTCGATCAGTTCGATGAACAGTCTGACCAGTGGCGCGTAGGGGGATTCAGCCACCGGTTCAGCGTCCGGGTGCGGGTTGGTCGAATCGTCGATCAAGCGAATCAGCGTGCGCATGCGCCGCATCTGCTGCATCAGGCGGTTCGACTGCAAGGTGAGTTCGATGCTGGTGCCCACTTCGTTTTTGCGGCGGTTCACGCGCTCGAGTGCCGCTTCGCATTGCTCCAACAGAACATCGATCTGCCGGGTGTCGTCGACCTGGTCGCGCAGCCAGCTATCCACTTCATGATGCAGGGCGAGAAACGGCGAGTCGTACTCTTCCAGAACGGGATCGATCCGCAGCAGCTCGGGGTCGAGCCCGCCTGCAGCGATACGGTGCGCGAGCGAACTGATCGCATTGGTGAGCACACCCGGTGGGTCGCGCCGGAACAGGGCGCGAACCTGCATCCGTTCGCACAGTTGTTGCCATACGGCGGGGTCGGATTGGCAGATCCATTCGTGGTCACGCGGGGTGATGAGCGTGTCGAGCCAGTCGCGCAAATGGCTGGGGTCGTTTTCCGGCGGCAGCAGTTTGTAGCCGATGCGGCGTTTCAGTTCCGATGCAAACGAGCGGTAAGGCAGCAAGCCCGCCTCGGTCAGCAGGCGGATGGATTTTTTGGCGGCAAACAAGGCCGCCAGATGATCGCGCAATGCGGCGGCATACGCCGGATGGCTGGCCAGCAGGGCGGCCAGCGTGTCGAGCCTGGCGTGCGCGTCAGTGACCGGCTGGTTGGCATGTGGGCGCAGGTGGAACCAGAGTCGCGCAAGCAGATCAATATTGGCGGGCTGCGCCATCTGCATGCGCGCCAGCGTTTGTGCCATGAAGGCGCCAGCAGGATTGTCGAGGGCACCGTTGTGCGGCGCGGTAGCGTTTAGTTCAGGGGGAGCCATGCCTTACAGCAGCACGCGCTCGATTCCGCCGTTGCCTACGCGCGTCAAATAATTCGCCATCCAGTTTTCGCCCAGCAGCTGCTTCGCCAGTTCGATCACGATGTAATCGGTGGTGGTACCGGTATCGTCGCTGTAGCGTGCCAGCCCCTGCACGCAAGACGGACAGGAAGTGAGGATTTTTACCGGCTGCTTGCCCGCTCCCAGCCTGGCAAGATCGGCACGGATTTCTTCTTCCTTGCGAAAGCGGATCTGGGTGGAAATGTCAGGGCGACTGACGGCCAGCGTGCCGGATTCGCCACAGCAGCGGTCGGACAAGGCCACGCCACCGCCGAGCAGGGCATTGGCCACCTTCATCGGCGCGTGGGTTTTCATCGGCGTGTGGCAGGGGTCGTGATACAGGTATTTTTCGCCGGCGACGCCGTCGAGTTTTACCCCTTTTTCCATCAGGTATTCATGGATGTCGAGCAGGCGGCAACCGGGGAAGATTTTTTCGAATTCGTACTTCAGCAGCTGATCCATGCAGGTGCCGCACGACACCAGCACGGTCTTGATGTCGAGATAATTCAGCGTGTTGGCGACGCGGTGGAACAGCACGCGGTTGGCGGCGGTAATCGCCTCGCCTTTGTCGGCCTGGCCGCCTGCCGTTTGCGGATAGCCGCAGCATAAATAGCCGGGCGGCAGCACCGTTTGCGTACCGAGTTCGAACAGCATCGCCTGGGTGGCGAGGCCGACCTGGGAAAACAGCCGTTCGGAGCCGCAACCGGGGAAGTAAAACACGGCATCGGCGTCATCCGACAGTTTGGCCGGGTTGCGCAGCACCGGCACGATCGACGGGTCTTCCAGGCCCAGCAGGGCGCGCGAGGTTTTTTTCGGCAGCCCGCCGGGCATCGGCTTGTTGACCAGATGGATCACCTGTGCCACCAGCTTGGGCTTGCCCAATGAGGCCGGCGGATTTTTGGTCTGCGCCTGAATCAGCCCCATGCGTTTGAACAACTGGTGCCCCAGGCGCTGGCTGGCGTAGCCCCATTCGATCAGCGGCTTGCGGATCGCCTTGATGGTGGTGGGGTCGGTCGCGTTGAGGAAGGTCATCGATGCCCAGGTACCGGGATTGAATTTCTTCTTGCCCTGTTTGCGCAGCAGGTTGCGCATGGCGATCGAGACGTCGCCAAAGTCGATGTCGACCGGGCAGGGGTTCTTGCACTTGTGGCAGATGGTGCAGTGGTCGGCCACATCGCCGAACTCGTCGAAGTGCTTGATCGACACCCCGCGCCGGGTCTGCTCCTCGTACAAAAACGCCTCGATCAGCAGCGAGGTGGCGAGAATTTTATTGCGCGGCGAGTACAGCAGATTGGCGCGCGGGATATGGGTGTTGCACACCGGCTTGCACTTGCCGCAGCGCAGGCAGTCCTTGATCGAGTCGGCGATGGCCTTGGTTTCGGAGGCTTCGAGAATGATCGATTCGGCTTCCAGAAGTCCAAATGACGGGGTGTAGGCGTTGCGCAAATCCGCGCCGTGCAGCAGCTTGCCCTTGTTGAAACGGCCTTCCGGGTCGACCTTCTTTTTGTAGTCGGCAAAGATCGCAATCGCGGCGTCATCGAGGAATTCCAGCTTGGTCAGGCCAATGCCGTGCTCGCCTGAAATGACGCCGCCCAGATCGGTTGCCAGCGCCATGATGCGCGCGACCGCCGCGTTGGCGGCCTGCAGCATGGCGTAATCGTCGGAGTTGACCGGGATGTTGGTGTGAACATTGCCGTCGCCTGCGTGCATGTGCAGCGCGACGAAGACGCGACTTTTCAACACCTCTGCGTGGATGCGGTCGCAGGCTTCGAGAATAGGGGTGTATTCGCGGCCGACGAAAAGCTGGTGCAGTTCGCGCCGCACTTCGCGTTTCCACGACACACGGATGTGCTTGTCGCGCAGGGCGGTGAAGTGGGTGAGGGGTACGGGATGGGCCGTGCCCCCGTGTTGCGGGGATAAAAGCGGTGAATCGGCGGGTGGCACGAACGGCGCGTCGAGATTCACCAGATGGTCCGCCCAGCGCGTGTGCACGCTGGCGACGAGCGCTTGTGCCTGCGCCTGTTTGTCCGCCACCTGTGCCGGGTCGGCAATGGTGTCTTCATCTTCCAGCAGCGGCAGCGGGGCAGCAAAGAACCCGGCCAGCGCGTTCAGCAGCTTCAGCTTGTTGGTGATCGACAGTTCAATATTGATGTGTTCGATGCCGTCGGTGTAGTCGCCCAGGCGTGGCAGCGGGATCACCACGTCTTCATTGATCTTGAACGCGTTGGTGTGTGCCGCGATGGCGGCGGTGCGGGCGCGGTCGAGCCAGAATTTCTTGCGGGTCTCGGCCGACACCGCGATGAAGCCTTCGCCGCCGCGCGCGTTGGCGAGCTGGACGATTTTCGAAGCGGCTGCACCGACCGCGATTTCGTTGTCCGACACCACGTCTATCAGCAGCACCATGTTGGGGCGCGTGGTGCGCGGCGCCTTGGTGGCGTAGCCGACAGCCTTGACGTAGCGCGCGTCGAGATGCTCCAGCCCGGCGAGCAGGATGTCGGGATGGGTATCGCAGTAATCCTTGATCTCGACAATCGCGGGCGTGGCTTCGCGCGCGCTGCCGAAAAACTCCAGGCACACGGTGCGGCCGTGCGCAGGCAGCCGGTGCAAAATGAAACGCGCGGACGTGATCAGACCGTCGCAGCCTTCCTTCTGGATGCCGGGCAGCCCGGAAAGGAATTTGTCGGTGACATCCTTGCCGAGCCCGGTTTTGCGGAAGCGGCTGCCGGGGATGATGAGGATTTCCGGCGACCCTTTGGGCGTCTTGCCATCTGCCGCAAAGCGGCGGATTTCGAAAGTGGCCGAGACCACATCGTGGATCTTGCCGAGGTTATGGTCGAGCCGGCTGACTTCGATCCAGTCGGCGTCCGGCGTCACCATCTTCCACGACACCAGGTTGTCCAGCGCGGTGCCCCACAGCACGGCCTTCTTGCCGCCCGCGTTCATCGACACGTTGCCGCCGATGGTTGAGGCGTCAGCCGAGGTCGGATCGACCGCGAACACCCGCCCGGCGGCGTCGGCGGCTTCCATCACCCGCTTGGTCACCACGCCGGCGCCGCAGTGAATGGTGGCGACTTCGAACTCACACCCCGGCAGATGCTGCATCTCCACCGCGCTCATGAATTCGAGCTTTTCGGTGTTGATGACCGCCGCGCGCGCGGTCAGTGGAATCGCGCCGCCGGTGTAGCCGGTGCCGCCGCCGCGCGGAATAATAGTGAGGCCGAGTTCGACCAGCCCGGCCACCAGTGCCGCCATTTCGGCTTCGGTGTCGGGCGTCAGCACCACAAACGGGTATTCCACGCGCCAGTCGGTCGCATCGGTCACGTGCGACACGCGCGACAGACCATCGAACTTGATGTTGTCCTTGGCCGTCAGGCG
>Ga0208375_1000759_pt1 | contig 41985 bp, 51 predicted proteins | sample RifOxyD1_FD_184038 | JGI IMG/M metagenome (GOLD analysis project Ga0208375, IMG submission 184038) | Soil microbial communities from Rifle, Colorado - Rifle Oxygen_injection D1 (SPAdes) | ecosystem: Environmental > Terrestrial > Deep subsurface > Rock core/Sediment | place: Rifle, Colorado... | reverse complement strand
CAAGCATATGCAAGAAAGAAAAAGCAAGGGAGATTGTATTTAATATGAAAAAACATAATAAGATTAATTTGTCGTTAGGAAATAATTATGGGATAACACAGAAATTTTCACCAGTCAGGTATTTAAATTCTTTTTTAGGATTATCTAATAATCTAAAAAAAGTCCCAATAACTTTTGCCAAAGGAACATCTCTTCTAATTAGCCTAAAACTTTTATAACCATATTTTGATAAAAAATGCACTCCCTCATGATAAAATGTTTCAGATTCAGTTTCTTTAAAATAGACCATTGCTGCAACAGGACTGTTAAATCTTGGCAAGTTTGAAGCTACTTCTATTTTAAATCCTGAAAACATTCCTAGAGTTATTGGAAGTCTAAAGCCATACATTTCCCAATCATCTGAAAAACCAGAATTCTCGCACATAATTCTAACGAGTTTTGATTTTTCTCTTGAATCAAGAGTCTCTCCAAAAATATCAACCAATTCTCTATAAGGTTTAGCTAATCTTTTATCAGATTCATCACTCCAATCAACTTTTCCAAAACTTCCAACAAACTCTCTTAGTTTCTCGAGTTCTTTGCGATATTCAATTGTTACCATGACAAATGGTAAAAATAATTCTTTTTAAATATGACTATAACGAACATTTTCTTGCGACCATTCCAACACTTTTATAAACCCTCAAAAATATCTTCTAGAACTATTCTAAATATTTTAATGAATAAAATGACAACTGCAAAGGATAAAGCTCCCAAACATTTCAAACTCCCTGAAATAAAAACAGGAACCATAGATGAAGCTCTAGATCAATTAGAAATGGCAACTTCTTATTTTGAATTACATCAAACTATTGAAACTGCAACTGAAGTTTCAATTGCAGCAAGAAGATATGTAATGGTAATGGAAGATTCTAAAAAAAGAGGGGAATTAGAATTAAAAACTCTAGAAGTATTTTTCCAAGATATAAGCAGAGTTAGACAGCAATTTGAAAGAATGAGAACCTCTTATCAAGGTAAAATGACTGACGGAAAAAGAAGAAAACATGATACCCACAATCATTTGCAAAGAGATTATGATATTATGGGCTATTATATGACTTTGCTTTCAAGACAAACTCAAAGAATTGCAGAATTAACAACACCTTCAAACGACAATTACTAATCGCAAAACTTAAAACCTCTAAATAATTCTATTTTAATCATGAATCATGAATTAAATCAGCCAAAACATATAGCAATAATCTTGGATGGAAATCGCAGATTTGCAAAAAGATTAATGTTAGAGCCGTGGAAAGGCTATGAATATGGAAGAGAAAAAGTTGAAAAAATGCTTGATTATGCAAAAGATTTGGGAATTAAAGAACTTACTTTCTATGCTCTTTCAGTTGAAAACATCAAAAGCAGGCCAAAAAATGAACTTGAATATTTATACAAGATTTTTAGGGAAGTATTTAAAAATATGGATAAAGAAAAAATCCATAAAAATAAAATAAAAATGAGATTTATAGGAAATCTTAGCCTCCTTCCTAAAGATTTAAAAGAACAATGTGAAAAATTAGAGCAGGATACAAAAAACAATAATAATTTCATAGTTAATTTCGCGATTGCCTATGGAGGCAAGCAGGAAATAATAAATATGGTTAAAAAAATTTTAAAAAAGAAGATTAAAGAAGAAGATATAAATGAAAAAACTATAGAAGAAAATCTTTACATGAAAGATGAGCCGGATTTAATAATAAGAACAGGCGGTGAAAAACGAACCTCTAATTTTTTGCCATGGCAGTCAGCATATTCTGAATTAATTTTTCTTGATAAATTCTGGCCTGAATTCGAAAAACAGGATTTAATCAATTGCATTGAAGAATTCAAAAACAGGAAGAGGAATTTTGGGAAATAATTATTTAACCAAAACTCTTGCCAAATAATTAATATTTCTACTTATTCCTAATAATTCATCATCAAGTTGTTTTGATTTATATCCCATTTCTTGTAAATATAAAACAATAAAATTATACAATGAAGGAAAATTACCATGCTCTCCTTGTTGAAGAGTATTTAATAAATGAGATTTTTGAGCAGTTTCTAATCTTATTCCATAACATATTTCAATAACATCATATAAATTACCATATGAAGTAGCTCTTCTCAAATTTGCTTGTAAAATCTTATCCATTATTTTATTATTATCAAAATATTTAAAAAGCTATTGATTTTTAATTCAAAAAGCTTAAATAATTTGCTTTCTTTATAAAATTCATGAAAGCTAAAAAAGAAAAAAGTCGCAAAAAGACTAAAAAAAAGAGAGTGACATCCAAAAAAGGATGGGGACTCTCTTATGGATACTAACATAATTATAGCAATAATTCAATCTCTTACTGCAATTATAATCTTAATTTCTGTATTCTTAATATATAAAACAATTAAATCTAATGAAATTTTAAATCAAAGAATAATTTTTAATGAAGTAGTAAAACAAGAAAGAGAATTAAGAATAAAATTAAATGAATATAGAGAAATAATACAAAATAAAAAATGTAAAAAAGAAAACTACAGAATTAGATCATAACACTCTTCTCTTTAATTATTATGAATATCTTTCAATATGTTTATACAAAAAAATACTCAACAAAAGAGAAGCTAAATTATATTTTGAAGAAAGATTAAAGGATGTTAAAGAATTATTTGAAATAAGTATTCTTTTCAAAGAAAATTATGCTCAAAAAGAGCAATATAAAGCATTAAATTGGCTTTTCAAGCATTGGAAAATTTGATTATTTCTATAGACTCCTTTATATAAATCCAAAACCCTTCAATCTTGCATAACATTAACAAAACATTCACAACCTTAATAAATAATGCATTATTTCTATTATCATGCCAAAACAACCTTCAAAACCAACGCAATCTTTAAATTCAAGAGAATTTGAACGGGTTACCCAAACTGAACCTGCTACCCATAAAAAATTTAAAATTCTTGCAGCTGGAGATTTTCATGGAGATTCAAAAGTAACCCAAGGGCTTGCTGATAGAGCTTACAAAGAAAAAGTTAATTTAGTTATTCTAACTGGAGATATAACAAGTCCAATAGAAACTGAAAATCTTTTAAAACCCTTCAAGGAAAAAGGCCAGAAAGTTGTTTTTGTTCCGGGAAACTGGGATTCATCAGAAACAGTAAATTTTCTTTCCAAACTTTATGGAATTAAAAACATAGAGGATAATTATGTTGTTTATGATAATGTGGGAGTATTTGGAATTGGAAGCCCTGACTGGCAGATGAATTTAAATGAAAAAAAGGCTTTTGAAAGATTGAAAAAAGATTTTGAAAAGCTTAAATCCTTGAATCTTGAAAAAAAGATAATGGTGAGCCATATTCATGCTGCAAAAACCAAGGCAGAATTTTCAGGAATTCCAGGAAGCACAGGAGTAAGAAAAGCAATTGAAGAATTCCAGCCAGATGTTTTTATTGCAGGGCATATTCATGAAGCAGAAGGATTAAGTGAAAAAATAGGCAAAACCCGAGTCTATAATGTAGGCAGAAAAGGCAGGATAATTGAGTTGTAATTAATTCTTATAGAAAATATTTTTTCTAACTAAATCTTCATGACTCAATTTCACTAAATCTTTTAGTTTAAATTTCCTATTCTTATAACTTTCCCAGATTTCTTCTTCAAAAACCGTTGGTTTAACATATCTATATATTTTTTGCAAGTCCCCATAAATCTTAAAATAATCAAGGGTTCCAACCGTGACTACTGCATCTCTTCTAAAATGAAATGAGAATCCTTTTATGGATGGTAATTTTTTATCAGTCGTTGCCGAATCAGAATAAAAACCAGGATTTACAATATAATGAAGATAGTGAGCTGATTCATGCGCACAAGTATAAACTCTGTCATAAAACCAGAAAGGATAATATTTCTCTAACCATAAACCTTCTAACCCTGAATTATTTGGTATCCTTAACCATGTTCCACCAATACTAATATCATCAGGCAAACTTGCATTATTTCCATTTGGATCTAAAAACATTCTTATATTATCGCAATATCTAAAATCCATTAATCCACTCTCTTCAACTCTTTGTATTTGAATTTTAACCCTACGAGGCAAGTTTGATATGCCGAATCTTTCATGCATTTTAAGCAAGAAATCCCTATGAACCTCTTCCATTAATGTTTGAGTTGCTCTTTCAATTCTTCTTCCATTATTTTCAGGCATAAAGGCATTCTAGTTCTTATATTAATAAATTTATATGTAAAATCTTAAACTATATTTATCTTTTCTATTCACTAACAGCACCAAAATCAACCCTAAAATAATCTCTTCCTTCACCATGATAAGGATGTCTTGATAACCACTGAATCTCTCCTTTTTTTACACCCATAACTGTTTCATTAACGCCAACCTGCAAAGATTGATTATCGTTATGATCGTGATCAGGCCTATAAATTGTTCTTTCAAATCTAATTCCTTTTTCGTCAATGATAATTCTATAATCTCCATCATTAAAATTTAAAATAAGCCTTTCTTCTCCTTCTCTAAGACTTTGATTTTGAATATCTAAATTATAACATTTACCTGCAATAACAATGCCTTTAATATGCAATTCATTATTTTCAGCTTCTACAACCTGCTCTATGCTAACTTCTTTTACAGCCCTCATTCTTTTCTCAGATTTGTCATCAGCCATATATCCCAATAAAAAAATAATTTTAAATAGATTGTTATAAATTAAAATATGCTTTACTCATATTTTTAAAGCTATTTTTACTTTTATAAACATGAAATTCAAAACATCATCTTCCTCTTTTTGCCTTAATGGCTTGCCACTAGGCTGCAAATATTGTATCAAAGGAGAAAAATTAGTTATTTTTATTTCAGGTATATGCAAAAGAAACTGCTATTATTGCTCTTTAAGCAATAAAAGAAAAAACAAGGATATTACATGGATAAATGAAAGAATTGTTAAAAATCCTATACAAGCAATTCAAGAAGCAATTGAAAGCAATGCAACTTCAGCAGGAATAACAGGAGGAGACCCCTTTTTATTTATGAATAGAACCATAAAATATGCAAAAGCCTTAAAAAATAAGTTTGGAAAAAAATTTCATATTCATATTTATCTTCCAACTCAAAATTTAACAAACTCTAAATTAAAACAATTATCTAAATACATTAATGAAGTAAGATTTCATCCAAATTTTTTGATTAATAGTAATAAAGACAATATAAATAAAGAAACTCAAAAAATAAAATTAGCAAATAAGTTCTGGAAAAAACAAAACATAGGAATAGAACTTCCAATGATTCCTGAAAAGAAACAAAAAATATTAAATTTTATATTAAAAATTCAAAATTATATTGGATTTGTTAATTTAAATGAGCTTGAAATCTCAGAAACCAATTTCAATTGCATGATTAATTGTTATAATTTTAATAAATCTGGTTATGTTGTTAAAAGTTCTAAATCTGCGGGCTTATGGCTTTTAAAAAAATTACAAAAACATAAAACTAAACTTAAAATCCATTTCTGTACAGCAGATTTAAAAAATAACTATCAATTCAAAAATCGTTTGTTAAAGCATAAAATACTTCCACATGGCAAAAGAACAAAAGACGGAACTGTTCTTTATTTAATTGCTAAATATAATCATAAAAAACAATTTAATAATCTTATCAAAAAAATTGAAAAATTGAAAAATAATCAATTTTATATTGACAAACAAAAACAAAGAATTCTTTTATCAAATAGTTTAGCTAATAAATTATTAACCCAGAATCATAAAATATCTCTTATTGAAGAGTTTCCAACTTATGATAGATTGGAAACAGAGACTAGAAACCTTTAAGAGCATTAAAGTAACATTTTTATACATTCTAATTTACATTAATAAAATGAAACCACCTAAACCCTCGCCATTGCAGGTTGAACAAAAGGAATACCGGATTTTTAATCCTAAAAAAATAAAACAAACAGTTGAAATACCTGTAAAACCAAAGCCCTCAATAGAAGACTTGGAAACAGTAGAAAAAATAGGAAAACCTAAAAAAATTAAAGAAAAAAAGCAAGCAAAAAACAAAGAATCCAAAGAACCTGCTAAATTAAATCCCAAAGGGCATATTTTAATAATAACAGAAAAACCGCAGGCGGCATCAAAAATTGCTTTTGCTTTATCCAATGGAAGCGAAACAAAAAAATCAGACAATGGAATACCATATTACGAATTGCGGAGGGATAATAAAAACATAGTTGTTGCCTGTGCAGTCGGACATTTGTTTACAGTCTCTCAGACAAAAAAAGGAACAGACTATCCTATATTTGATATTGACTGGTTCCCGAATTTTGAAATTAAAAAAAAGGATTTCACAAAAAAATATTATTTAACAATTAAAAAACTTGTTAAAAATGCAGGCGAAATAATAATAGCAACAGATTTTGATACAGAAGGAGAAGTTATTGGATATAATATTGTAAGATTTATTGCAAATCAAAAAGATGCCAAAAGAATGAAATTCTCCTCTCTTACAGAAAAAGAAATTCAAGAATCCTATGAAAATGCGCATCCAACAATTGAATGGGGCCAGGCAATTGCAGGAGAAACACGGCATTTTCTTGACTGGCTGTACGGAATTAATTTATCAAGGGCTTTAATGAATGCAATAAAATCAACTGGAAAATTCAAAATAATGTCAATTGGCAGAGTTCAGGGACCTGCATTAAATCTTATAGTAGAAAAAGAAAAACAAATAAATGCTTTCAAACCAACTCAATACTGGCAGATTTTTCTTATAATAAATGATGGGAAAAACCAACTCGAAGTTAAATACTTGAAAGATATAACAAAAAAACAGGACCTGGAGAAATTCAAGGATTTAGAGGGAAAAAAAGCACAAGCTTCTACCTCAAAAACAAAAGAAACTATCATTCCTCCCCCTCCTTTTGACCTGACTGCTTTGCAGACAGAAGCTTACAAGTTTCATTCAATAACACCCTCTCAAACTCTTCATATAGCTCAAAGTTTGTATTTGGCAGGAGTAATCTCCTACCCAAGAACTTCTAGCCAAAAAATACCAGACTCAATGGAGCCTAAAAAAATTCTGGAAATGTTATCCAAAAATTTTGAGGAAACTAAAAAAACAACCAGAGCAAAGCCGATTGAAGGAAAAAAATCTGACCCAGCTCATCCTGCAATTATTCCAACTGGAATTTATCAAAAATTTGAATCTCAAGACCAAAAAATATACAATCTTATTGTAAAAAGGTTCATCTCTTGTTTTTGTGACAATGCGGAGCTGGAAAACAAGAAAGTTGAGGTCATTGTTAATGATTTAAAGTTCAATGAAAGAGGCATGGAAATAATAAAACCAGGGTGGATGGAAGTTTATCCTTCAAAAATGATTGAAAAGGAAATAAAAGATTTTAATGGTGAAGTAAAAATAGAAAAAGTAAAAATAGAAGAAAAAATGACTCAGCCTCCAAAAAGATACTCTCCTGCATCAATCATATCTGAACTGGAAAAAAGAAATTTAGGAACCAAAGCAACAAGAGCAAATATTTTAGATACCTTATATGACAGGAATTATATAAAAGAAAAATCCATACAAGCAACTGAACTTGGAATAAGATTAATTGATTCTCTTAAAAAATTTTCTCCGGTTATAATAGATGAAAAATTAACAAGGGAAATTGAAAAGGACATGGACCATATGAGAGAATCAAAAAAAGATTTGGGAAAAAAAGAGGAAATAACAATAGAAAAAGCAAAAACTGCCTTAAAAAAAATATCAGATGATTTTAAAAAAAATGAGTCAGAAATTGGCAAAGAGCTTGTCCAGGCTAATGAATCTTTATGGGAACAGCAAAAACAAGAAAATAAATTAGGAATTAAATGCCCTAACTGCAATAAGGGAGAACTAATGATTAAATTCACCCCAAGATTTAGAAGTTATTTTATTGCATGCTCAGCATATCCTGATTGCAAGCAAACCTTTCCTCTGCCATCTAACTCTTTGATTAAAAAAACAGATAAAATATGCCAATATTGTAATTATCCCATGCTTATATCTATCAAAAAAGCAAAAAAACCATGGATTTTCTGCTTTAATCCAAATTGCCCTTCAAGAAAAAAGAAAGAAGAATCCCTTTCATTAAATTAATTTTAGAAAGAAATTATAGTTTTGAAGTTGTCAAAAAACATATGGAATTCTGACATTTAAATTCTCTTAAAAAATATAGGGTAGCTAGTAATTTTATTGTCAATTTTTTACAAAAGAGATTAAACCTCTCAGTTAATTAAACAGTCAAAAAGGTTTTTCTTCTAAACCAGAGTTCAAGATTGTATAGAAATCTTTTTATATTCTGTCTAATTTTAACAATCATAAAAAGGTGATAGAATCAAATGATAAGCTGGATAATAGTTATTGTATTTATATTGATAATGATAATCTTATCAAAACTAGGCCATTTTAGGAAAAAAACTTTTATTTTAATAGTGATATTCCTGATTTTATTTTTTTATTCAACCTTGCTCATTATTAACTCAAAAAATAAGTTGGATTTTAGCACTTCAGAAGGTTTTATGAACTCCATGAAAATCTATGGGGGCTGGTTAGCCAATGGATTCGGTAATCTTAAGACTATTGCAGGAAATGCAATAAAAATGGATTGGACTTCAGTCAATGGAACTTTTGTTGAAAAAAATAAAAACAACAGCATAAAATTATCAAATAAACCCGTAGTTAAAAAATAGCAGAATATTTTTTAACCCTTGATTCTGAATATATTAAAGCAATACGCACCGGTAGCTCAGTCTAACACAAATATTTAAATATTATTAACAATTAACATAATATGGTAAAATTCTTTATTTTTAATAATGATAATGACTTAAAAGAATTCTTTAATGAAATAAAAAAATCTTCTAATATAAAATGGAAATATATTTCAAAAATAACTGGAATTTCAAAAACTACTCTAGAAAGATATCGTTCAAATTCCTCTAGAATAAGGGAGGATAATTTTTATAAATTGCTTAAACTAATTCCAATAGAATATAAAAACAAACTAACTAACAATGTAAGTATTATTGATTCAAAAACATGGTTAAGCAGAGGAGGAAAAGAAGCTTTTAAAATTAATTCAAAAAAATTCGAAGAAGGTAGAAAAAAAGGCATAATTGCATTAAAACATTATAAAAATAATAAAAAAACATCCATTCCAAAAATAAATTTTGATTTATCTAAAAAAATTTGCGAATTTATTGGAGCTTTCATAGGGGATGGTATGTTTAATTTATATAATAATAAACTTTATCATATAGAATTTTCAGGAGATAGTGAAAAGGATTTAGAATATTACAAAAATGAAATAATTCCAACAATTCAATCAGTAATTCCCTCAATTAAACATCACATATATAAAGTTAAACAAAAAAATTGTATTCGGATTGTATTTTATTCTAAAGATCTATTTTATTTTTTAAAAGAGGGTTTTGGATTTGTACCTGGTAAAAAAACATTTACTACTTCTATTCCAGATAAAATAATGAATTCCAGAGAAGAATTAATAGATGCTACTATAAGAGGAATTTTTGATACAGATGGATGCATATTCTTAGATAAAAGAAAAAATTATAAAAATCCTTATCCAAGAATATCCCTTCAAATTGCTAGCAAACCATTATATGAACAATTAAAACATTATCTGTCTAAAGAATTTAAAATATATACTGCAGAACCAAAAGATAGAAATATTTATTATATTGAAATTTATGGTATTAGTCAATTAAACAAATGGATGTCTAAAATAGGATTTTCAAATAAAAGACATCTAAATAAAATTGCCACAGTAGCTTAATTGGTAAAGCACGGCCATGGTAAGGCTGAGAGCCTGGGTTCGATCCCCAGCTGTGGCTTAATTAGTAAAATCATGAATAAACAGCAATTAATCCAAGAACTTAAAAAAGAAGGATTTTCAGATAAAATCCTGAAGGCATTTGAAACAATCAAAAGAGAGGATTTTATTCCAGAAAAGTTTAAAGAATATGCCTATGAAAATGAACCTCTGCCAATTGAAGAAGGGGCAACAATTTCTCAGCCTTATACAATTGCATTTATGCTTAACCTGCTGGAATTAAAAGATAATCAAAAAATCCTTGAAATTGGAAGTGGAAGCGGTTATGTTCTTGCTCTAATAAATGAAATTTCAAAGAATTCAGAAATCTATGGCATAGAAAGAATTAAAGGATTGGTTGAAAGCTCCAAAAAAATATTAAAAGATGGCAAAAATATTCAGATAATCCAAGGTGATGGCTCCAAAGGATTAAAAGAAAAAGCTCCTTTTGATAGAATCCTTGTTTCAGCATCAGCAGATAAAATTCCAGAATCTCTTTTTGAGCAATTAAGCAAAAATGGGATTTTAGTCCTGCCTGTTCAAAATTCAATTTTTCAGATTAAGAAAATAAATAACCAAATAATAGAAAAAGAATTCAGGGGATTTGTCTTTGTCCCCCTTATTGAAAAAGAATAATTTAAATATAATATTTCATTAATTATAGCATGAAAAAAAGGAGATTAAAAATAAATAATAAAAACCCAAATCTTAGTCTTAAAAAGACTTTAATTATAGCGATTATTTTTTCTATAATAACAATAATTATTGCAATAATTATTCAATTGAATGGGCAAAGCAAGATAACTGAAAAATGCAGTTATCTTGACCCTTGGACTATTGACCTACTGGCTTTTTCAGCAGCTCTTTTTCTTGTAATTGAAGGTTTCGCAAGAATTATTGAACATCCTCATGCTTCTCTTAAAAGGCAGTTTACTAGAATAATAAGAATTATGTTTGGATTTTCCATACTTACACTTCATATTATTCAGTTTATTCATAAATAAAAATATAAAAATAACTGATAAATTATTCACATGAAAATTGTAAATAAACAATTTTCAGTGCAGAAAAAACCATAAAAGTTTTTTCTTGCATCAGCAAATGTCACATGGATAAAAAGAATGAATAATTGATGAATTCAATTCATCAACATTTATCATTTGAATAAATCTTAAAAGATTTATTTATATACTAACTTTTATCTATATACTATCCAAAAATGTCAGGACCAGGCGAAGGAAAAATCAGGCTGGGAAAAGCAGATGTTTATATTCATCTTAAAGGAAAATCCAATGCAAGAGTCACTCATATTGATATTGAATTGGATGAATTGAACAAAATAATAAAACCAGGAGAAGCTTCCTATGTCCAGGCAAAAGAAGGCGGTGTTTTTATAGGATTAAAAAAAGATATGATAAAAAAGGCGGAAAAGATAGCTAAAGAATAATCATCTTTCATAATTCGGTTTAGAATACTTGTTTACACAGAGTATATCAAAAAGGATATACTTTCTAAAATATTAATTTTCAGATTTATAGCATAAAGGCATCCAATCAAATTTGTATTCTATTGGAAATATAATAGTTTCAAATCCTTTTATTTCTGGAAACTTTTGTCTAAGATCGTCTATAACTCCATAAAATTGCTTATTATTTTTAACAATAAATTCTGCTTCAAATGGCCAACTTCCAACACAGAACACAAAAAATCCAACATTTGGGTTTATTCTACAATACTCAATCAGTTTATTTTTTTCATCTTGAGACAGCAAATTCAAGTCTATGGTTGCTTTAAAGAATTGCATATCTAATAGTTCTAAATTTAATGAGGTGGTGTAACCTAAGATTATACCTAACTTTTCAAGATTTTTCATTCGATATATTACTTTTCTTTCGGTTGAGTTTATTTTACTAGCTATTTCGGTTGAGTTCATTCTTCCATTATTTGCTAAAATTCTTAAAATTTCAACATCAACTTTATCAATCGGAATATTTTCAACTCTTCCTCCAAATATTACAATCTTTCTTTCAAATTCATCTTTTTCTAGAACCCAATTTTTACTTAATATTCCTACTTTTAGAGTTGTATTAAATTCTTGTTCTAAAATATATTTCCCATACTTAGATATAAAGTCAGAAAGAATTTCATCGAAATGATTAATATCTTTAGCAAAGACAGTTATATTTAAATCCCATCTTCCTTGCGCGGAAGCAATCCAATAAATGTAATCATTTTTCATTAAATAGGATATCATTTGTTTTTCTTTTTCTTTTTCTAAATTTTGGAATTTAAAAAACATCTTATAAACAGAATAACCTAATTTAACTGGGTTAATCATTGTCACAAATTTTCTTATTATCCCCCTTTTAATTAAATTATTTATTCTATAGTTTACTTTTTCCCTTGAAAGATGTAGCTTTCTTGAAAGTTGGGTTACAGGTATTCTTGCATTTATATCTAATTCATATATGATTCTTCGGTCAATTTTGTCTATTTTGAGTTCCATATTAACATATGTTACATTTAGTATTTAAATTTTGTGGTTAATGTAAAAAATATGTGGGTTAATTCTTATATAATCTCCTAACCACTTTATAGTGATAAAAGCTATTAAAATGGAAAATAAAGAAAGACAAACATTTGGAAATGTTCCTTTAGTGAGAGGATGGGACTTTAAACCTAGTGATTACGCTGATGCTTGGAAAAATGGAACATTATTAACAGCACAAATTGAAAATACAAATATATGCAATTGTGATTGTGAATATTGTTTCAGGGGCGGTAATCCTCCTGACAAAGATGCTAGATTTGGAAATGAAATTACTAAAGAGCAATTATTACAAGCAATTGATGAAATGTCAAATTTAGGTGTTAGAACTATAAATATTATAGGTGCTGGTGAACCTTTGATGGATAAAGGACTAGAAGGACTATTGGCTCATATCTCTGAATTAGGCATTATTCCAATATTAGCAACTAATGGCAGCAGAATTACTCCCGATTTAGTAAAAGCATTTGAAAAATATCAAACATCAGTTATTTTAAAATTAAATAGCCTTAATCCTGAACTACAAAATAAGCTAGTTAGAAGAAGTTGGTTTGCAGAAAAAAGAGATTATGGACTAAGATTACTTTTAGAAGCAGGATTTAATCAACCTAATGAAAATTATAGGACTAGATTAGGAATTAATTCAATTGTTTTTCAAGAGAATAAGGGAGAAATCTTAGATATTTTAAGTTTTTGTAGAGATAATAATATGATGCCTGTTATGTCTACGTTTATCCCTGCTGGAAGGACAAAAGAAAGAACTGACCAAGAAGTTTCTATGGGTGAATTTCTCGAAATATCAAAAAGAGCTCGCAAGATGGATAGAGAGAAATATGGGATAGAATATGATAAATTATTGCCTTATCTTGGTGGAGTTCCATGCACTCAATGTGGTAAATCTAGTATCTACCTAACAATTTCTGGAGATATATTCGATTGCCCTGGACAATTACATTCTTATGGAAATATTAAAGATACATCAATTACAGAAGCATTTAAACAAAATAAAAGTGTTAATGGCAATTCTGAATTTTCTTGCCCTCCTCGTTTAGACTATTGGAATAGAACACATCAGTTTGTTCAATTAGAAAATATTTAGAAAGTATATCCTAAAGGATATACTCTTTTACACCGAGTATAACTAAGTTGTTCCAGAAAAATTAATAACTTTTGATAATCTTTGATTCTTAAATAAGTTATTCAAAACAAAGCAAAAATTTAATAATCATCTTAGATAAGTATTAATATGACTCAAGAGATTACATTAAAATTAATTTTCTTTGGATTAATTGGATTAGCAGTTATACTTGAAGTTATAGGAGACATATTTTTTAAAAAATGGGCAATTAATAGTAAAAATGTTTTGCTCATATTAGGACTTCTAATCTATTTTATAGGAACAATTTTTTGGGCTGTTTCATTAAAATATGAATACTTATCAAAAGCAATTTCCATATTTACTATCTTAAATTTAATCATAATTGTATTAGTGGGGGTAATCTACTTTAAAGAGGATTTATCTCTAATAAACAAAATAGGAGTTGGATTGGGGATATTAAGTGTGGCTTTAATAGAAATTTAATGTCATAAAATGTTATTAAAAAAATAGGAAGAACTTTGTTATACTTGTTTACACAGAGTATATCAAAAAGGATATACTTTCTAAAGATTAATTTTATTTTGATTTCTTAATTTTCTCCAAATCTAGAATGGCTTTTTTATGCTTCTCAAAAACCCTTTCATCTACAATTCCGTAAACTCCTTGTAAGCTATCTTTAAACTGCTTTGCTGTTATTTTGTTTTTAACTTTCAAAAATAAAGTATTAAAATCATATTTTTTTGAAATCTCTTCTTTTACCCATTCTTTCTTTTTTATATTTGGAGCTAACATAAAAATATCTCTTATATCTGTTAAACGACAGCTCACAAACTTTAAGACAAATAAAGCATCCAAGTTTATGATTCTTAATTTTAATTCTTCTGTAATTGTTTTTCCTCTTAATGTTCTTATTTCTGAATTGTTAAATACCCAATCAGCAGCAAAGGTAACATTTGTCTGTCTGTCCAAAACTTCTTGGATTAAAATATCAATACTTATTTTAATATCATCTCCTAAATCTTTTTCTAGTCTTAAAAAATCTCCATAGTAAGAAGTCTTATCTTTATTATTTTCTTCTTTAGTGTAACTGAGACTTATTAAGACGTCTTCTATTTCTTTTAATTCCTTTGTATCTTTAACTACTATATCGCAATCAACTGAAAATCTTGGAAGAGTGTAAGCATTTACAGCATATCCTCCAATAATAACAAAGTTAAACTTATTCATCTTTTTTAAAGTTTCAAAAATTTCTTTTTCTCTAAGCTGTAACATGGTATTTGTTTTTTATGTAATTGTAAGCATACAAATACATTTCATTTAATTTTGCTAATTTAATTGTTTCTTTTAAACTTTCAACTTTGTAACCTTCTTTTTCTACAAAACTTAATTTTTCAACAGGAATTAAAATAATATATTCGCCTATTGTAGTTCCTTCATTAACATAATTTGGAATATTATGTCTATTAAAAAAGTTTTTCCAGTATTTTAAATCTTTCTTTAATACTTTGATAAAATAAGGTGATTTTTCGATTCCTCTTTGGACATAAGAGTAATCGCTCCAAATTTCTACAGCAGATAAATTAGTGAAAGCATAGTCTTTTTCTGCTTCTTTTATTATTTGTGGAACCTTAAATTCCAATAAACTATTAATTACAATTTCCGGATTTATGCAGATATAAGTATTATCTGATTGTTTTTTAATCCAACCTGCTCTTAATAATAAAGAAAATATCTTCTTTTTCATGCTTTGCCCAACTATCCAATCTAATTCTGATTGTTTAAATTCTTCTTTATCTTTATGCTTTGCAAAAAACAAAGCATATGCCTTTAAGCCGTATTGTGGTATTTCTGTTGTCATTTTGTTGTTTTTTTGATGTTTTATATAGTTACCTAATAGGTAACCCTATATTTAAAGGTTTCTATAATCTAATTAGTATCTATTTAGTAGTAACAAATAGAAAGATTTAAATAGTTGTATATCTTAAAGATATTAGGAGAAAAAAGAAAATGAAAACTGGAAGAGCTTATGGATATTTTGGTTATGAAGGAGAAACACCCGAGTTAATCGAAAATATAGAAAATGCTAGAAAAAGATCTAATTTTCCTGAAACTTTAAGTTTCACGGTTCTTGAAGACAAAGTTAGAAATTTTAGTGATTCTAAAAGAGCAAAATTACCTGCAAAAATTGCTGAACTTGCAGATGCTATAAAAGTATATGGTACTGCTCCAAGCAAATGTTCTCCTAAAATTAGTAGGGAATTATCTAAAATAAAACCTGTAAAAGCATCTAGACTTAGGTATTTGATTATGGCTGAACTTCCTGAGGCAAGTGATATGTCACATGGATATGGGGGATATGGACAATATGGTGCTAATAGTACAACTGCTGGAATGTTAGGAAGTATATTCAATTTGGTTGGTATGGAAAGTGATAGTGGTATTTCTAGAAATGCAGTATTCTATCTTGATGGTCGTGGAAGAGCTCAAGAAACTCATTAATAAAAATAAGATTTTTTAGTAGTTTTTATTAGAGGTGATCCATTAGAAAGTATATCCTTTAGGATATAATCTTTTACACCGAGACATCCAAGTTTCAACTCAAAAATCTCCTAACTTCATCTGCTTCTTTCCATCAACCAATTCTTTTGTTGAAACATTGAAAACCTCAAATATGTTTTCAACAGCAGGAAGAATTTGGTTCTTTAAATAATATCCAATATCATACTCTCCTTTTTCTTCAGGAAGTTTTGCTCTTTCCCTTATTGGCCCTTTGGTTTTTCCTGTTTTTGTTTTCTGATGATTTTCAGGCTCACTTATATAATATTGAATAAGCATTCCAATATCAACAGGTATATTTTTTCCTTTCATTTTCTTTGCAATTGTCACATGAGGGCCCTCTGCCTTATATTCCTCTATAGGTTTTTTCAATTGGGTCCTTATAATTAATTCTTTCAAATTAATTTTTCTTTCTTTTAATTTCTTTACTATCTCTTTAACATAAACAAGAGCCTTTTTCTCATTTCCATCCTCTAAAATAGACTGCAAAACCTTATTTTGAGTGTCTCTGGAAAGATCGCACCAATCCCTTCTCACAGTCTCAAACCCTCTTATTTTTAATTTTCCTTTTTCATCAATAAGGGCATATTTCTTTTTGGCACCAAATTCTCCTGTCCTCTTTGTAACCCAAATTCCCCGTTTATAAAAATCTTCTAAATCTAATTCCATTATTCCAGGAAGATTTTTATTTATTTCTTCCAAAAGCTCAAGAGTTTCTTTTTTTGAATGTCTATTAAGTTTAAAACTTATTGAGTCTGTATCTGAATAAATAACTTCATACCCTTTTTTATTGATTAATTCAATTGTTTTCTTTGTAAAATCCCTTGAAATAGCAGTTGTTGCAGCGCTTGCTTCAGGGCAGTAATATCTTGCTCCAAAAAATCCCTGATATCCGTATGAGGCGTTTGCAAGAAGCTTGAATGCATTGCTTCTTGCTTTTGTAAAGGGATTAGGATTTTTTGCATATTCCTTCTTGTATTGCTTTCTTTTTTCAATAATTTCTTTTAGAATTAAAGGAAAAAATCCGGGTTTCTTTGAAAAATAAAATTTTTTTCCAGAAACATCAACCTCTAAAGCATTCTTTTCCCTTCTGTTTCCTAAAAAACTCGTCTTAGATAAATTAAAAGTTACAATTATTGAAGGCCAATAGCTTGTAAAATCAAAAAAACAAATATTCTCATATAATCCTGGCTTTGGCTGAAAAACAAAAGCTCCTTCGTATCTTTCCCTCGTCCTTCTTTCTCCAATCTCATCAGCCAAAGGTCTTTTCTCAATTATTTCATTAAAGTTGTTTGAATTATGGATAATGTAATTCTCAACATTGCTTGACATCCCGTCTCTTGAAACATCAAACAAAGGTTCTTGCATAACTTTGGAAAATTCCATTAAATCCGGCCATGCTTTCTCAGCAAGTTTATATGTTAAAACAGAATCCTGCAGATTATATTCAAAATAATTTTCCCATTCTTCCTGATTCAATTTTGAAGAATGTTTGAACTCAAAATCTTTTTTCTTTTCTCCTAATAATTCAGAAGCCACATCATTTAAAGATAAAGTTTCAGAAGTTAGATATTGTGAATAAGCTGTTTTGATGAATTTTAATAAGTCAACATGCACAATTCCTCTTATTTTTCCTGTAAGCATCGCTCCTCTTGAGAAAACAGGCTGTGAATCATCCAGTCCAAGATTTAGTTTAAATCCGTTTGCATCAGCCCTTGCCCTTAAATATGGCAAATCAAAACCATCTGAAAAATATCCAACTAAAATATCAGGAGAATATTTTTTAACATGTTTAACAAAGCCTTTTATCATCTCCTCTTCATTTTTAAAGACATCTACATAGTTTTTCTTTGAATCTTTTTTAAAACTTAAAACTTTTTTAAAATCTTCTCCAACCAAAGAAATCATAACAATCTGCCCTTTTCCAATTTCAAAATCATCTGTCTCAACATCATAGGCTAAAATTCTTGGTTTAAATTCAAGCTGTTTTTCCAATTCATTTATTTTCTCAGCTTTTAGGCATAAATCAACATCCAAGCAGCTTGCAATCCCTCCAAATTCATTATTATCTAAAATATTTCCGTCAATCCTATGCCAAACCAAAGGCTTTAATTTTCTTTCCAAAACATATTTAGTAACAAAACCTAAATCATATTCTCTTCTTTTATCAATTTCCTTAAAATCAATTTCATTTGCAATTGCATGGCTATCTTTAAAATTTGTCACAAAAATCTTTATTGCCCTTACTTTTTTTCCCAAATAATTCTTTTCATGAATCTCTGTTCTTAAAACTCTTGAAATCCTGGCTTCCTTTTCAACAACAATCTTCTCAATTTTTTCTCTTATTTTTTCAATTTTTTTATCATTAACTCCCTCATGCAGAATAGCCCAAAAATAAACATCACAACTGTCAATTAAACAAATTCTTTTTCCTTTTTCATTTCTTCCGGTTATTTTTGCATAATTTCTGCCATTAAAATCAAAATAATCATAGTCAATTGGAAGGAAACTAATTATCATAGAAAAATTAAACATGAAGATTATTTAAAGCCTATTTTTTCAATAATTTTATAAACCTGGGTTAATAAAGTCTCTAATGACAAAAAAATGTATTTGCACTTCAATAAAGTATATTACTAAAAAGTAATAACAATAAAAAGAATTATAAACTTCTTTAAACTATTGCTAATATTATATACAAAATGGCAAAAAGAAAAACTCTTAGTTACCATGTATTCTTACCTCAAGGAGTTAGTGTTCCCGGATATAATTCTCTTGAATTAACAGGAAGAACAGAAGCTGTTTCAAGAAGAGAAGCTGTTTCTCATTTAATCGCAAGACAACTTTCAAGAGAAAGAGATAAAATAGCTTTAATAATGAATGAACTTGATATAAATCATGGAGGGGCTGAAAACTATGCATTTTCTCAGCAAGAACCTCCTGAAATTTTACAGGATATTGAAAATTTAAAAAAAGGTTCTAAGCTTACTCTTTATGAAAAAAAATTGCTTAGAGAACAAGCCTTTGCATATAATTTAGCAAGATTAGATGAAGTAGATACTTCCAATCCAGAAACTCAAATGCATTATATAGAAAAAGCAAGATTCTTAATGAAAAAACATTAATTCAATAAATAATTCAAAATGACAAACACATCTCCTCAAGATTTTATAGACTTTGTATTAAAATTAAGTTCAGAAAGTTCTGGTTTGGAAAGAAGTATTGCAGTGGAAGCAGTAACAGCTCAATTAAGAGGCTTTGAACAATCACCTTTTTTTACAGATGTTTTTACAATATTAGAAAATGTTCATGTTCATACAAAAACAAGAACCCTGCCCGAATATCAGAGAAATATTCTAGCAGATGCTGTTAAAAGTTATTGTGTAGATTAAAAGTGAAATTTAATCTGCTTTCAGCAATCTTAAATCTTTAATATTTATAGATAATCTAAACATAAACTAGTAAGTTATGTAAGAGAGAATTGTTTTGATTGTTGATTTCATAATGTTTTTATTATAACACTAACAATATAAAAAAATAAAATCTTGAAGAATGTCTTATTTTATTTGCAAAAAGCAAGCTAGAATAATTAATCAATAGTTTTATTAATTCTCATTTTAATTATTTTTGCATGAAAATATTAGGAACAGAAACAGCAAGAGAACCAAACCATACAGCACATGCAATAGAATTAGCATGTGAACTCATTAGACATCTTGACCATGAAGCTATTTTTGTTAGAACAATTTATGAGGCTCTCGAACAAGCAAAACAAGAAAATTTTGATTACATTCTTATTCATCATATGGATTTTAATGGAGTCAGAGCTTTACGAAAAATCAGCCCTAATTCAAAATATATTGGATTTAGTGGAAATATCTTTCCAGGAACATCTAGGAATTCAATTGGTTATGAATTTAGAGAAAGAATGCTGCAAGATTACAATATTGTAGCAAGTCCTAAAGATTTAGTTGATAAAATAAAGGAAATATTTGAACAAAAACAACCTCAATAAATTACAAAATTATTTAAATAAAGATTCATTATTTCTTTCATGGGCCTTCAAATAGGTGAAATAATAACAAAAAAAGAAATTATTTTTTCAGATTTAAAAGGAAAAACAATTGCAATAGATGCTTTTAATGCGATTTATCAGTTTTTAACAACAATAAGGCAGCCAGATGGAACTCCCTTAAAAGATTCTAGAGGAAATATTACCAGCCATTTATCAGGACTATTTTACAGAAACACAAATTTAATCTTGGAAGGAATAAAAATAATTTATGTATTTGATGGAGAAGCTCCTGCATTAAAGGAAAAAACAAGGCAAAACAGATTTGATATAAAACAGGAAGCAAGAGAAAAATATGAATTTGCAAAATCAAAAGAAGATATTGAAGGAATGGGAAAATATGCAAAAAGTTTGGTCTATCTTGACGAACAAAAAATAAAAGAAAGCAAAGAATTATTAGAAGCAATGGGCATAGCTATTATTCAGGCTCCTGGAGAAGGCGAAGCCCAGGCAAGTTATTTGGCAGAGCAAGAAATTGTTTATGCAGCAGCTTCACAGGATTATGATTGCTTGATGTTCAAATCACCAAGATTAATCCAAAACTTAAGCTTGGCTAGAAAAAGAAAAACAGTTTCAGGTTACAGGGAAGTATTTCCTCAAATAATTGAATTAAAAAATGTCTTTAAAGAATTGGAAATCAACCAAGAACAATTAATTTGTCTGGGAATTTTATGTGGAACAGATTACAATCAAGGAGGAGTTAAAGGGCTAGGCCCTAAAAAATCATTAAAATTTGTAAAAGAACATAAAACTAAAGAAAAAATCTTTGAAGCAGTTGAAAAAGATGAAAAGTATTATTTAGATTTCAACTGGCCGGAAATCTACAAAGAAATCGAACATCCAAACATAAACAAAAAACCAAAAATAGATTTTCCTAAAATCAACAAAGATAAAATAAAAAAAATATTAATGAATTATGATTTTAGCGAAGAAAGGATTAATAATCAATTAATCAAGCTTGAAAAAATACAGAAAAAATCTTCTCAAAGAACCTTATTTTGATTTTTTCTGTCCAGTAAACTTTTAAAAAACTATCAAGAAGTTTTCTGTCAAGGAAAAGGCGAAACAAAAGACGCTGTTTTGATTATTTTAGGAAGTTATTTAAATCTTATATCTTTATTGTTCTTATGAAAAACCAAAATCCGCATATTAAATTATTTTTGAAGAAACTGAAAGAAATGCATAATATTAATAGAGTTAAGTTTGTTATTTTATTTGGGAGCTATTCTCAAGGAAAAGAAAATAAGCTATCAGACATAGACTTTGCTGTCTATTATGAAGGAAATAAAAAAGAAAGGTATGAATTTAGGAAAAAAATTTTAATAAAACTTCCAGATATTTTTGATGTTCAAATTTTTCAGGACCTTCCCTTATATGTTAGAATAAGTGTGCTAAAGGGCAAGCTGATTTATATGAAAGATACTAAATTTGTTTATGATATAGCTTATAAAACAATAAAAGATTTTGAAATGTTCAAAAAATATTATTATGATTATATAAATAATGGAAAAATAAGAATATGAATACAAAACCAAAAAAAATAAATCATGAAAGAATTGAATCAAAAATAAGAAACATTATTGATAGTGTAAATATGGTTGGAGATAAAATTCCAAGTGATTTTGAAGATTTTTTGTCCCTAGGTTTGGTTAAAGAAGGTATTTATAAAAGAATAGAATTTGCAATTGAATGTATTATCGATATATGTAATATAATAAATTCAGATTTAGAACTCGGCATGCCCGAATCTGAAGACCAAATTTTAGATAACCTTGAAAAAAATAAAATATTTGATAGGAAAACAATATCTTTAATTCAAGAGATGAAAAAATTTAGAAACATCTTGATTCATAAATATGGAGAAATTAATGATGAACAGGCATTTGAGAATATAAAAGATGGCTTAAAAGATTTTGAGACTGTGATAAATGAGATAGAAAAATTCTTGAAGAAGCATAAATAGCAAAAGACGATGTTTTGATTATTTTTTATAATAAAGAAGAGAATTTTTATTAATTTATTAGAATAAAGTTATGACTTCTGTTGATTATAGAAAAAATTGTTTCTCATTGTTTAAAATACATGCTCTCTTCACTCTCCACATCCCGCAATAAACTAATTAATTTTATTATTAATAATACAACTATTTTGTAATTCCTTTTGTAAATGCTTTAGCAACTTTAACCTCACTTTTTAATTTCTCTCTATCTAATTCTTCTTGCATTTTTTTCCTCTTTTCTTTCAAAGATTTAAAGAATTCCTTCAGCTGTTTTGAAAATATAATTGCTAATATTAACCCTATTATTAATATAGAAACAACAATCAATTGCATTTGCCAGGAAGTCAAAATTGATATTGAATTAATGATATATTCAGCTATTTTTTTTGTTACTCCAGATATGGAAATTATAATAATGATTCCAAAAGAAATTGTATACTGAACCCATTTTGAGAATATGGATGCTAAACTCAACATTCTTATTGCATAAACAACAAAAACAATCCATAAAACCAAAGTCAATAAAAATAACCAGCTTAAACTAGGAGCCATTCCAATAGTGTATCTAAAAAAAGGGTCTGTAAACCAATTTATTTTACTATATGCATTTTCAACAGGTTTTATATATTTTATATAATAGGTATTATTTTGAAAAATCTTTCCCAACTCCTGAGTTAAATATTGTTTTCTTGCTTCTTCATCTGTTAATTTCTCCACTCCTGTCTGGACTTTTTCAAGATTCTCAGGACTTAATCCAGGAACAACGTCCCCAACTCCTGCCTCTTGACTATGAACAGGTTTTATAGAAAAAATAAAACATAAACTAACAATTAAAATACCTATAAAAAAAATTAAGCTCTTTTTCATAAAATAACTAAGGGTTGAGGGTTTTTAAATTTATAAGAGAAAATTATTTGAATTTAACTGCAGCAGCTTCTTTGTTAAGGGCACTTATATTTGCAGCAGCACGATTTGCTTTTGTTGTTTTAGCTTGCAGTTCTTTGTTATATCTTATTTTATCCAAGAATTCATGTGCCCAAGTAGCTCCTGTAAAAATTGCAATTGCAATTACAACTAAAAAGACTCCTGTCATCACCATTCCAATAGTTCCGCCAACTCCAGCACCTAATGTAATAAAACTCATTAAACCCCAAATAATATTTCTCATTAGTTGTGTAGCAGCAAGTATTATAATAACACCAATTGCAATTGCACCATTTGTGAATCCACTTAGAGGCAAAAATGAAGTTATTTCAAAAATAATCAAGCCAAATACAATAACCCCTATAAAAGTGATTAATGCAACCATTCCAGGAGTTCCCAATTCTCCTAAAGAGCCAACCTCTCCTGGAAGTAAATAATTATTATAAATATCCAACATCCAATTATAAACAGCATCAACAAAATTATTAGCAGCCAACTCCCCACTCCCAGAATAAGTTCCAAAAGCATGACTATTAAAAGTCACAAACAATCCAACAACAATAATCCCTAAAAGCAAAATTGACAAAAAGAATTTTTCATTATTCAAAATAATCCATTTTGAATTTTTTCTTTTAATCAAAAGCTTATGATTTTTGTTTCTCACTCTCTTTTTCATATTAGTTATAACCTTATTTAATTTATAAATATTCCTCTAATCTTATTAAATCAATAATATCCTCTTCTAAAACGCCTTCCTTCAAAAACTAAAACAATTCCCAAGGCTATTATTACAAATTGATAAACAGCCCCTCCGCCATTGAAATACGACAACCAAGGATATTTTGAAAAATATTCTGCAATAGGTTTGATTGCATTTATTAATGGAAAAGCTCCTACTATTATCAATAATATTCCTACAATTTTTTGTTTGAATTTGCCTGGATAATACATTTTGTTTTGCCTTTTTTTTTCAAGTTTATTAATTAATTTTAATTTATTAATTTATCGAATTCTCAATGCCTCTTAAACATATACTTTCCAAATCTTTCAATATTTGTTTGTTTTCCTCCAACCTTGACAAGTAAAATAGCAAGGATTATTACAATTATTAATCCGAAGATGCTTGCTATAAAACCATAAATATTCATAAAAAGTTCATTTGTTAAAAGGCTTGTTGGAAAAAACTGGTAAGGGTCAACTGCCCTCAATACAAACCACATTCCAATGACAGCAACAACTGCTCCTATGCTTCCTAATCCTTCATAAACAAACTTGATTATAAAACCCATGGAAATTAATGCGACTGCAATAAAAACCCAAGTGCCTAAATCCTCTCCAATAAAACCCATAAAAAGCATTTTCTGTGAAAAAGTCATTGCAATTAAAAGCGACAGTGCAATTGCAATTGTTCCTGCAACAGCTTTGTTATGAAAAGATTTATTGACTGTATAAAATATTACTGCAAAAAAAACCAAGGAAATTATTGCAAAAAGAACCCACTCACTATTTAGATAATCCATTGGAGAATAATAATAACCCCAGCCACCCCATTGTGCAAAAACCCTTGGAGTTAAAATTAATAAACTTGCTATAATCAAAAAATAATTTTTATGCACCATTTTTTTATATAATAAGAACATAAATTAGATTTAAATATGTTTCTTCTTAAACATCAACCGAAAACCTTTTATATTGGTATTATATAAGTATATATAAGACAAAAATGAAAACGAAAATATTGCATAGTCCAACATTAGAATCTGTAATTATGGTTGAAAAAACAATTGAAAAATACAGCCAGAAATGTGGGAAATATCAATTATGGAAAAAAATACCAAAAAAAATAATGTATCAAACTTATTTAGTAATTTTAGATTATTTGCAGGAATCTGGAAAAATAATAATTGATAAAGATGGTTGTATTATTTGGATATGGGATCCGAAAACAATAAGAAAATTAAAAAATGAGGACTTAATAATAAAATGAATGACATAATCTCAGTAGCTTTTGCAAATAAAGAATTAAAGGAAGCTTATTTTGAATTAGAAAAAGGAAAATTTGAAGAAAAACAATTATTTACTTTCATTCAAAGAGCTATTAATGATTTAAAATTAAATCCTGTTTGTGGAATAAGAATTCCAAAAAAATTATGGCCTAAAGAATATCTTGTTAAATATTCAACTACAAATTTATGGAAATATGATCTTCCAGATGCATGGAGATTGATATATACAATAAAAGGAAATAATGTTGAAATAATTTGCGTGATTTTAGAATGGTTTAATCATAAAGAGTATGAAAGGAGATTTCATTATTAAAATGGCGGATTATGATATTCTGGGAAACATTGCAATAATTAAAGGGGAAAACAAAACAGAAGAAGAAAAATTAAATCAGGCAAAAAAATTATTAAAACAGCCATCAATAAAAACCGTTTTGGAAAAATCTACAAACATCAAGGGAAGGTTAAGGACAATAAAAACAAAATTTTTAGCGGGCGAAAAAACCCTTATTGCAATCCATAAGGAAAATACTTGTGTCTTTAAATTTAATGTTGAAACCTGCTATTTTTCTCCAAGATTAAGCAATGAAAGAAAACTTATTGCAGAAAAAATAAAAAAATCAGACAGGGTTTTGGTTATGTTCGCAGGAGTGGGGGTTTTTCCAATAGTTGCTTACAAATATAAAAATCCAAAAAAAATAATCGCAATTGAAATCAGCAAAGAATGCTGCAAATATTTTCAGGAAAATATCAGATTAAACAAAGTTTCTCCATATGACATTGAATTAATTCAGGGAGATGTAAAAAAGAAAGTTACAAAAAAATTAGGCAAATTTAATTTTATAATAATGGCCCGCCCTAATCTAAAAGAAACATTTTTAAAATATGGATTAACCGCATCAAAAAAAGGAACAAAAATAATTTACCATGGCTTTTGCAGGGATGAGAAATTAAGTCAATTGACAAAGCAATTGAAACAAGAAGCGAAAAAACTAAAAAGGAAAATCAAAATAGAAAATATTGTTCCAATTGGAGAAATCGCTCCATTCAAGCACAGGTTCAGGATTGAAATCAAAGTTTTGAATTAAAAAAAAAATCAAACAAAAATATTTTTAAAGTTTTAGGTTTTATAAAAAAGATGTTAAAAAACAATTTAATCAATTTTGCTAACTATGAATTATTTATTTTAATTGGAATTCTAATGACCTTGGGAACAATAATTAAATTATTAAGTATAAAGAATTTTTCTTCGGATTGGTTCTGGCTGCTGGCAGGAATTGGCTTGATTGTTGAAGGAAGCATCTCTCTTTTAAAGCAAAAAAAATTTGATAAAAAATACAAAATAATTGAAATTAATTAGAAAAATAAAAAATTAAGAGTCAGCAAGCATCTTTCTCACAATTTCCTCATCCTCAGGATTAGTGATTCCAAGCCATTTTTCATTGCAAGGATAAAGCTTCATCTTAATCTTATTTTCTTTGATTAATCTTGAAAGTTCAGTTGGCAATAAAAATTCTATTTTCCGGTCATTTTTATTTTCTTTTTTAAAGATTTCAAGATTTTCCTCTAAAAGTCTAATCACAACAGGATGTAATGCGAAAATATTCATGCTGACCAAATTCTCAGGCTTAGTTTTGGTTGCATGCAGATTATATTTCTCTATATTAAAAGTCTCAACCAAGTCTTTCACATAATTATGAGAATCTACCTTAAAAATACCTCTATGAACCTTTCCTGTTTCTGGAATCACCCCCATTAATTTATACCCTAAAGAAGCTTCATCCTCATTCTCTTGCAGATGTTCAAATAAAATCTTAAAAGCATTTTCTCCATAAATATCATCTCCATTGCAAATAACAAATCCTGAATTCAGAATTTCTTTTGCAGAGCATAATGCATCTCCTGTACCCAAAGGCTTGTCTCTTTCATTTTTATCATATTTCTGCATTGCATAAAAAACAGGAACTCCTTTGTAATTATCTCCAAATTTTTCCTTGAAAAAAACTCCAGTTTTATTTCCAATAATAAAAACAATTTTATTGAACCCGGATTTAATTGCCTGATTTAAAGAATATTCAATTAAAGTCTCTCCATTTGGGCCTACTTGCGCAAATTGTTTTACTCTTCCTCCAAATCTTGAAGACATTCCAGCAACCATATAAACAATTGCAGTTTCTTTCATGATTAAAGTAATTAAAAATAGTTTATAATTTTTGTTGTTCTTTGATTTTGAAACAATTATGAAAATCAAACTTTGTTATGGTTTTATTTTTCTGAAGATTTTTTATTATAGTCAAGGACGCTGATATTTCTACAGTTCATGCGTCTTGACTTATTAGAGAAAGACATAATAAAAGGGAAAAACTTATGTCTTTCAATATAGTTCTATATAACATTTATGAAATTTTTATTCAAATTAAACCTCTCTTACTTTACATAACTTTTAGTATATTAGCAATTAACTATGATATAAAAATTTAGTCTTGCTGAAAACAGATTAAATTTCAGTTTCCTCTTCACCTACAGCCCTCGGTGCCTCTCCCCCATGCCAGGTGAAACGAGGACGAACTCTAATTGGGTATAATCTTTCAGAATTATCATCTAATAAAAGTGCAGAGCCTTTTAAATCTGGCAAATCATTCATGGATTTATGAAGAGTTTCTATCAGATAACTCTGCATAATCTCATTCAAAGCATCTATATCTTTTTTATTCGTAAGTTTATGGGATAAAATCAAATCTGACTGTGTCATCACATCTCTGTGGATAACTCCTGGCTGTTGAGTGGCAAGAACCATTGAAATTCCCGGCTGTCTCCCTTCCCTTAAAATCTGAATCAAAGAATTTGAAGCAGGAGTTTTTTCATTCATGGGAAGAAATTCATGAGCTTCATCTAAAAATAACCATACAAGAGGAGATTCTTTTTTTTCATAAGAACTGCCTCCATGATAAATTAATTCAATCTCTTCTTTTTTTCTTGCTAACATTCTTTCATTAAATAACTTTTTGGATATCAACCCTATTATCAAAGCTCTAATATTAAAAACTGAAATAGAAGAATACATTGACAAATCTAAAACACTTGTTGTTCCTGCAACAATCAATTCGCTGATTTTAGTTGGCTCTTCATTTTTAGAGGCAAATACATTCCAAGAACCTGCAGCCTCAAACAAAGAAACTGCAGATTTTTTTGATTCTTCATTGCTCTCTTTGTCTTTTTGAATGTTCTCAATAATATCTCCTATATCAAAGTCAGAATTTTTCAAGTTTGATAAAACTCTTTGTATTAAAATTGAAACAGAAGAAATCATGCTTAAATCAAAAATAGCAAGCCAGTCTTCAATATCTAATTCAGAAACAGCCAAAGAAAATTTTTTGTCAATAGAAATTCCTCTTTTTTCATATTCCTCAAAATATCCAAAAGGCACCCAGATACTAACAGGAAGATTTTTTGCCTTCAAATCCCATTCATCTAATAATTCAGCATCTTTTTCATTTTTGTATTTCATTGTCCAAAATATTCCCATTGTATCAAAAATCAAGGGAGCAATATTCTGTCTGATATCTTCAGGAAGATTGGAAATTTCTTCTGCAATAACTCCAACTGAGTACGATTTTCCAGATCCACGTTTGCCAGCAATTAATATAACATGGCTTCTTGCAACATCCATCCATATTTTATTTGAAAGAGAAGTATAATTTCCCATCTTTACATATCCTTTTCCAAGATAAATCAATCCTCGGCTTCCAAATTTCTTTTTATCCTCTTTATTTCTTCCTATTATAATATCAAATGGCATTTTCTGTTTTCTCACCTATTTTACACTATTAATTATTATAACAGGGTTTATATTAATTATTATTTTCTTGTTTGCATAATAAAAAAATAAATTATTTTATCATTTCAAAATATATTTTACAAATTCGAAAGCTTTTTAAACCAGCAAAAATTAAACAAAAGATGGAAGAAAATAGTAATGGCACAATGAATACAACAGAATCATCAGCGCAATCACATTCAAATAAAAATGATTGGAAAGTTTTATGTGGAATTTTGGCTATTATTGTTATTGCATTACTAGTTTATATGTTTCTTGGAAAAGGAATTACTGGAAATGTTATTTCAGAAAATGATGCTAATACAAAAATTGTAGATTATCTTAATTCAAAAACCGGTGGAGGAGTTACCCCAGTTTCAACAAAAGATATTGGAAATTTATATGAAATAACTGTTTCTTATCAGGGGAATAATGTTCCTGTTTATGTAACAAAAGATGGCGGATATTTTGTTCAGGGTGCTATTCCAATAACAGGAGATGTTATTAATACTGATACAGATACAAATCAAGATGCTCCTCAAGATGTCGTTAAATCAGATAAACCTGTTGTAGAAGCGTTTATATTCTCATATTGCCCTTACGGATTGCAATTTGAAAAAGCTCTTTTTCCTGTATATGATTTATTAAAAAACAAAGCAGATATAAATATAGTTGCAATTGGAGCAATGCATGGAGAATATGAAAAAATTGAAACTTTAAGGCAGATAAGTATAGAGCAGTTATATGGAAAAGATAAATTATTCTCATATTTAAAAGAGTTCGATATTAATGTAGATATAAGCTCTTGCAGAGGAGATGATGCTTGTTTAAACAAATATCTGCCTAATATCTATAAAAAACTATCCATTGATAAAACAAAGATTGAAAGTTACATGAAATCCGGTGCTGAAAAATTTTATCAGGAGCAGAATACAAGAGCAAGTGGACTGGGAATTGGCGGTTCTCCAACTTTTGTGATAAATGGAGCTCAGGTTAATGTTGGAAGAAATCCCGAAGCAATCAAGAAAGCAGTCTGTGAAGCATTTAATACAGCACCAAGCGAATGCACTCAAATACTTTCAACAGCATCAGCAAGTGCAGGATTCGGTGCATCCACTGATTCTTCTGCTGCTTCAGCTAATTCTGCTGCTGGTTGCGCTCCTGCTTAATAATTTATATTTTATTATTTTTATATTACACCTAAAGATTTATTAACAATATAAAATTTATTTTTAAAATAATGAAAATTTCAGAACTTAGTCCAAAACAAGGCAATGTCAATGTAGAGGGTATTATCAAAGAATTAGGGGAAAAAAGAACTTTTAACAAATACGGCAGAGAATTAATAGTTGTTAATTCAATTCTTGATGATGGCTCAGGAACTATTAAATTAACTCTTTGGAACGATGATGCCGACAGATTCAAAGAGGGAGATAGCATAAGAATAACAAATGGTTATGTTAATGAATTTCAGGGAGAAAAACAGCTTACAAGCGGAAAGTTTGGAAAAATAGAAAAACTTGAAGAAAGCAAGATTTCTTCTGAAACAAAGAACAATGATAATTTTGAAGCCCCTAAAGAAGAAACTGACAACATAGAAGAAGAGGTTTATTAGATATTATTATTAAAACTAAGCTGCTTTAACTTTTAATTATTGAATATAAGAATTTTTAAAAATAATAAATCCCTCATTTTTATTATGGTTTTATTAGCTAAACAATATACTTTGCAAGATTATTTAGAGCCTGGTGAAAAAGGTTTGGTTATTTTAACAAATCATCCAAATCCAGCGGATTTTTCTAGAGAACTTAGGCCTAATGCAAGACTTTTTTTATGGATGATTCAAAGACCAAGAAAAGTTTTTCAAAATATTGATTCTTTGCGCTGGTTAACTGTTCATAATGGAGAATTATTTGCACAATATTCTCCTGATAATATCTGGTTGAATAATTGTTTTAGAAATATAAGAACCGGAGAAATTCTTGTGCCAAGAGAAGAACATAGTTATGGTAATAGTCATTATTGCAGTCATGATGGAGAATTATTTTTTGTTAAAGAAGAATGGACAAAGGATAGATATATATGGACAGGAAGAGGTGGATATGAACATATTAGAGATTATACTGATTCATTTTTTTATAAATGGAAAAATGAAAATAAAGAAGAGATTGTAAAAAAAAGAGCCAAGGTTGTTAAAGTTTTGGACAGTGAAAATGGGATTTTAGCAAGCATGATGCCAGAGCCCCGAGGAGACGGTGATAATTTTATTCAAAATATTATTAATAATGAAATTGTTTATAATGAACCCAAAAGATATGATGGTACTGATTTAGGACAAATACGAGCAATGTGTTTTATTGGAGATAGGCTGGTATTTGATAGATATCCTCATGGAATTTGGGATTTAGAAGGAAAAAGAATTGCTAATTTTCCTTTTATTGAATATATGGAAAAAAGAGACACTGAAATAGCAATAAAACTACCTAAAAATTCTGAGAAATATTTGTTTGCATCTCAAAAAAGAGAACGAGAAAGAATAGTTAGAGAAGAAGTTGGAAAACTTGAAATGATGGCAGCAAGAAATTTAGGATATTCTTATGAAAAAGCAATGGGTGCTGAAAGTAGTTCTTGGAGAAATCCTTGGAAAGAAGCTAGAAGGCTGAAAAATGATGCTGAAGGACTGCATAGAAGAATTGCTCTGGAAAAATTTGCAGAACATCGTTTTGAAATTAATCATATGATTGGTTTTAATAATCATTTAATCTTAGCATCATGCCAGAATCTTTATGCAATTCCTGTTTCTAGATTAACTGAAAATGCTGTAATTGACCCTGAAAAAAATAAATTATGGACTTTTCAAGATAATATTTCTGGAATAGTTGTTGTTGAAGGTGAAGAATTAAAAAGATTAAAAAGACATACTAGTGTTAGAAGTGGAAAAAAAAGCAGTTCAGGAACTGTGCCTCAATTATTCAGGGCTGTTGCTTAGATCCTAAACCTATTCAACCCAGAACTGACAATCAAAGCCCCTTTTTTATCTTCAAGATATTCAATCTCATTTTCATCCAAATCCAGCATCTTTTTCATCTTATTATTAATAATTAAAGGCAACAAAAAAGATTCTTTCATTGCTTTTCTCTTGGACATATGATTAAATTTAGCGTATTTTAAAACTATTGATTTTTTCTTTGCATTTTTCCGATTAGCCATCCAGATTTTAAGGATTCTTGTTGGTTTGTTGTATTTTTTGAATTCATTATTTTTTAATTTGGTTGATGCAGAAACCCCTGCTGAAAGAAAAAAATTCTGGTAAACTAAAAATCTCCAGTATTGCTGCCTGTAAATCCTCCCTTTGAACAAATCTGCTTTGCTTAAAGAGTCATAGGCTTTTGCAAGAGATTTTCCATAATATTCTAAAGGGATATTTTCCTCAACCCAGAGCATTATCTCATCGATTTCCATATCAACATCATCAAAAACATCCAGGGTTTTTTTATCAAAAGGCATTTGAAAGATTCTCTTCAAGGCTTCAAAAATACCTATATCTTTCTCTCTCTCATCAATATCTTCAATTTTAATTTCTTCTCCAAGATTCAAAACACTTTCTAAATCATTAAGAGCAGCCCTCATGTCTCCCTTGGATTTTTTTGCAATTAAAACAAGATTTTCAGGGGTTATTTTCTTGCATTCCTTTTTAACAACTTCTGTTATTATATCAAAAATAACATTTTCATTCAATTCTTTTAAATTAACAATCTGGCATTTCTGTCTTAATAAGCTGAATTTTTTATCCCAAATATCATTTGCAGTTATTATTATTGGAAATTTAGTTTTTTCAATTAAAGCAATAAGTTCAGGAACTCCTCCTCTATCACTTCCAGTTATTCCATCTGCCTCATCCATCAAAATAAGCTTGCTTTTTTTAAAAAGCGAACTCTGCAAACTTGCAGGTTTTAACACTGCTTCCAAACTCGCCCTGTTCCTTAAATCACTTGCATTTAATTCAAATAATTCAAGATTATTCTCCTTAGCTAATGCAAGAACAATAGAAGTCTTTCCATTTCCAGCAGGACCATTGATTATAAGGGCTTTTTTCCTTGGAAATGTTTTCAAAAACATCCTTGCCTCTGCTATCGCAGAGTCCTGCCCTTTTATTTCCTCAAAGTTATTTGTCCTGTATTTTTCAATGAATGGTAGTGTCATTTTCGTATGAACCTAAGGTTCCTAACAAGTCATCTCCTCAATTAGCTGACATTAACATGTCAATTAATCCAAGATTTTAAATAAACTTGTTGATTAATTTCCTCTTTATCTTTTTGATTTAATTATTAACGTTTAAATAGATTATTGTGATAACAAATAAATTAGAAACTATATAAAAATAGGGGATTTATAAGTCTCTTGTGAGACATCCCCTTTCGTATTTATTATGTAATTTATCAAAGATTTAAGGATTTATAAGTATTTAGTTGATAGATTACCTATTAGTAAGTTTTTGATATTTTTTAAGTGGATTTATTCTCTTATAACTTTCAAATTTAACTTCCTTATCATTTTCATCAAAAACATCTATAACTTCATACATTCCTTTTGTATAAAGCATTCCATCCTTTAAAAAATGTGTTGCTTCTATTATTATAATGCTTGCAAGAGGCCTTGATAATTTCTGGTTTCCTCTTGTTTCCAGTAAAGGAATTTCTCCTTCAAGCCAATAGTTTCTCTGCCCTCTTTTTAAAAACCTACAAAGTTTTCCAGCTTCCAGTCTTTCAGGTAGGCATTCAACTTCTAATCTTCCTTTTGTTCCAAATCCTCTCAATGCCAAATCAGGATTAAACTCTACTTGAATTCCCATGTCTTATTTTCTAATTTTATTTTTCTACCTTCCTATTTAATCACCCCTCTTCCAGCTAACACAAAGCTTGCCAAAAGAGCTTCCAGTTGTATAAATTCATCACTGCCTTCAACCAGCCTAAACTCGACTTCACCGGTTTTTTCAGTTAATTTTACTTTTAATTCATTATCTATCTGCAGATTCCAAATTTCTTTTTGTATTGATTTAATAATATCAGTTCCTGCAATAGAATCTTTCAGCATAACCTCTAATAATTTCTCTTTGGCTTTTATAAAATCCCCGCTCAATGCATATTCTAAAACAATCTTTATATCTGCAGGTTTTGCGTTAGATATTAAAGTATTTAGCAAATCAATGCTTATATTTGGAGAGATAGATGAACTTGCCTGCAATAAATTAATAACTCTTCTGCAGTCTCCTTCGCTTGCTTCATATAAAAATTCCATTGTCTTATCATCAATCTGCAATTTCTCCTTTTCAGCAATCAATATCACTCTTTTTTCAATATCTTTTTTCTCAAGCAGTTTAAATCTGAAAATAACGCACCTTGATTGAATAGGGTCAATAATTTTAGAAGAATAATTTGCAGACATTACGAATCTGCAGGTATTTGTAAAATTTTCCATAGTCCTTCTTAAAGCCTGCTGGGCTTCTTTTGTCAAAGCATCTGCCTCATCCAAAAAAATAACCTTAAAAGGAACTTTCCCGATTGCTTTTGTTCTTGCAAAATCCTTGACTTTTTGTCTTACAACATCAATCCCTCTTTCATCAGAAGCATTTAATTCAAGATAATTTTCTTTCCATGTGCTTCCAAAAAGCTCTTTTACAACAATTAAGGCAAGTGTTGATTTTCCAGTTCCAGCAGGCCCTGCAAACAATAAATGAGGTATATTCATTGCTCTGGTTAAACTATGAACTTTCTTAACAATATCATCCTGTCCAACAACTTCTTCAAATTTTTTGGGCCTGTATTTTTCAGTCCATATTGTTGAATCATCAAAATTATCCATTTTAAAGTCTCTTTTTTATATATCAAAAAATCTTTGATGTACTCTCTGTTTAAGATTTTTTTGAGACAGGAGAAAAAGTTTTAAAACTTTTTTCCTGTATCAGTTTTTATAGAAAAATTGTTTTATAAATATTGTTATGATTGAATTACATACTACGTCAAAGAAATATTTAAAAAACATAATTGGCATGGGATAAAATTAACTGATTGCAAATATTCTAAGGATAAAGTTAAAAGGAAAAGATTTTTTAGACAAAATGTCTCTTCAATTACATATAATTTTCCTTGTTATCAATAGAATTAATCCAGATTAGTTTAAACAATATTTCTTCTTTGCTTCCTTTTTCTCTTGACTTTTCTAAGCCTTTTTCTCTGCCATTTCCATCGCATTTGATTTTTCTTTTTCCAGCGTCTTGATGAGCGTTTCATATTAAATTAATCTATGTTTATTAGAATTACTCGAAGAATTTATTTATAAAGCTTTAGGTTGGGTTTATGTGAATTATTCTTGCGCCAGGCATCCCATTAAAACTTGTTGAAGAAGCAGTTGAATAAGCTCCAATATTCTTTTGAAATATTAAATCCCCTTCATATAATTTAGGCAAAAATATTTTTTTTGTATTGTGTATATATGAATTTTCTGAAAGCTCATCTAAGCCATCACAAGTTGGGCCAAAAACTTTGCATTCAGTTTTTTCACCCTCTCTAACAGATTCCAAGTCTAGTTCAAAATGGTCATACATAACTGCTGAGAAAGTATGATAAACTCCGTCATCAATATGATATAAAGGAATCTTTATTGAATGTTTCGCAAGAATTACACTTGAAACAGCTGTTCCAGCATTTGCAACAATAAATCTGCCGGGCTCTGCCAATATAGTAACTTTATCTTTTGGAAACAATTTATCCAAAGCTTTGTTTATTGCACTTGTCAATTCTTTAAAAGATTGTTCATTTCCATTATATTGCACTGGAAATCCGCCCCCAATATCAACTATTTTTATTGGATTACTGGAAGTTACAGTCTCTCCAATTTTATAACCTTTTAATTCAACTTCTTCAAATATTTTTGCAACAGTTTCTAATGCATTAATAAAATTTTTTGGATTATTGCACTGGCTTCCTGCATGAAAACTAATTCCTTCAACGCCCAACCCCTGTTTTATAGTTTCTATTATCAAATCCACAGCTTTTTCTGGTTCAATTCCAAATTTATTTGAAAATTTAACTACAGAACCTTCATCTGAAATTTTAATCCTCAACAATAATCCTGCATCTGTACAGTGTGTTTTTATTTTTTGCATTTCTTCATAACTATCATAAGTTAAAAGAGGCTTGTATAGATTTAAAACATGTAAAGAATCTGGTTTTTTAACAGGATTTGCGTAGATAATATTGTTCCATATAAAATTCTGCAGTTCCTTGGGTTCAAGGTCTTTCACTAAGTTAAAAACCAGATTAAACTCATTTAATGATGCTACATCAAAACTCGAGCCTAATTTGTAAAGGGTTTTTAAAATTTCTGGTTCGGAATTTGCTTTTATTGCATAATATATCTGAACTCTTGGCAATCTTTTTCTGAATTCATTATAATTTTTTCTTATCTGCTCATGGTCTATTATAAGAAAAGGAGTTTCATTCTTGGTTGCTATTTTTTTTAAGAATTCTTTATCCATTTTTCTAAGGAAGTGTTATGAAATTGCAAAATTGCCAAGTATCATCGTCTAATTTATGTTCTGGATTTTCTGGGAAAAAAACTTTTCTGCTTTCAATAGGAGTCCATTTATATGGTTTTGAATGAAGCTCTCCTAAGTAGGGTTTTGCAATATTTAGTACATAATTATGAGACAGGTCATCTGGAAGGCAGATTCCTTTTTTTGGATTGTCAATCATCCATTTTATTGCAGAAATAACTCCTGCAGCAACCTGCAAAGTTGTTGCATTTTGTCCTGGAGCAATTCTTCGAGCTTCATCAATATCCAAAATAGACCCTGTCCACCAAGATTTGTATTTATGTCCCATTAATAATGCTCCTAATATATCTTTTCCTGATATAATCTCATTTGTCATTATTCTTAGATTTGGCTGTAATTCATAATTTCTTGCTCTTAATTCATCCAAAGAAGAAAGTGCTTCATGGCAGGGCATATAAGCATAATGAACTGTTGGCCTGTAAATCGGCTTTCCATCAGCCCAAACCGTTAATCTATCTGAAATTCCAAATGCTTCTCCATGTCTAACAATCATTCCTTCTATTGCACCAAGTTCTGGAATATAAGATTTAACTCTTGTATTTATTCCCATTTTTGAAAGAAAAATTTGGTTTTTTGGCCCTGTTAATGGAAGATGGGCTAAGGGTGGTAAATTTTTTTCATGTGTCCCCCAACCCATTTCAGCAGGAGCAATTCCTTCTTCCCTGAATCCTTCTATGCTCCAGGTATTTACGAATTCATTAACTTGTTTTGGCTGATTTGTTATCTGAGTGTCTCTTTCACTGCAATGAATCACTTTAATACAGAGTATTCTAGCCAGATTAGCAAAATCTCTTTTTTCTATATATTCTTTAATTTTTTCTTGCTCTTCAGATGACACATTTTTATCAGAGATTAATTTTTCTCCAATATCAATAATGCCCTTTTTTGTAAAATGAGATATTAACCCAGGATTTGCTCCATGGTCAACAACAGCAGTAACTGCATTGTTTCCCCATTTATATTTTAATTCTTTTAACTGCATTTGCCTATAGTATAATGTTTTTTCAAAGATAGTTTTATTTTCATAAGGATTCCACATCTCAACAGAAGTATTTACATAAAGGCAATTGTTATCATGACACCAGGTTATTATGTCATTCGCCCCAATATTCCATGCTAAATCAATAATCAAGCCATCATTTCCAGCATGCTCTTTCAAAACCTTGTCTAAATTTTCTTTTGTAATTTTCTTTTGAAAATATTTTATCCCCTTATCTGTAAAAGGCTTTAATTGTTCAGATTTATCTTCAAAATCTAAAATTGTTATTCTATCCAATGGAACTTCAATTTCTTTTAGAAATATTGGAAGAAAACATTTAGAAACGGCTCCATAGCCTATAATCAAAACATTATTATCAAATCCCATTTTCCATGTTCTTTATTTACAATTTTAATATAAAACGGTTTAAAAATTTTTGTTTTTACAAGATAGTCATGGATTCTGAAATATGATATGAAATTTTACCTAGATTTTTCAAACCACTCATAAGTTCTTTTCAAACCCTCATCAATATTCCAAGAAGGCATCCATGCAAGATTTTCTTTTATTTTATCAAATGAAAGGCAACTCTTCATTTGCTCACCTTTTTTCATTTCTAAATGTATTTCTTTAAATCCATTATTAAAAAAATTATTAATTTTAAAAAAAAGCTTCGTTATATCTGTCTCAACTCCAGTTCCAACATTATAAATATCACTTTTATTGTCATTAAGTGCCAAAATATTTGCTTTTGCAACATCTTCAACAAAAACAAAATCCCTTGTCTGTTTTCCTCCAAAGATGACTGGATTCTTTCCATTCAGCATATTGTTTAAAAAAATTGCAACAACTCCTGCTTCTCCATGAGGGTTTTGGCGAGGACCATAAACATTGCTGTATCTTAAGGCAGTATATTTCAAACCATAAACAAAGTTATAATAATGAAGATATTTCTCAATTGAAAGTTTTGCACATCCATAAGGTGAGATTGGTTTTTCTTTATAATTTTCAGTTGTTGGAATTTCATCTGCATCTCCATAAATAGCCCCGCCTGTTGAAGAAAATATAAAATGCTGGACTTTATATTTCCTGCAAAGCTCCAGAATATTTATTGTTGAAAGAATGTTATTTTTAGTGTCAAAAACAGGATTCTCAACAGATTTTCTGACATCTATTTGTGCAGCAAAATGATAAACAATTTCGGGCCGGTTCTCTCCAAACATTTTTTCTATTTTTTCATAATCGCATAAATCCTCTTTGAAAAATCTTGCATTGGAATTCAGATTCTCCAATCTTCCTGAAGATAAATTATCAATAACAAAAACTTCATGCTTATTTTCAATAAGCAAATCTGCAACATGGCTTCCAATAAAGCCAGCACCTCCTGTGACTAAGATTCTCATAAAGAAAGAAAATAAAGTATATTTTTAAGGATTTAGATAATAAAAAACTAGAAATAGCCCCGCCAGGAAAAAGAACTTTTGAATACAATTCTTAAGGATTGTTAAGTTTTGGATACAATCCCAAAAAGTAAGTTATATTATTCGTTAATAAAAGTATTTAAATATAATAAAATGATAATAGGACTATGGTAAAATCACAATTAACCTCCAAAAAAATTATAGGAGAAATTAAGAATAAAAAAAACAATTTAAAAGAACTTGGAGTAAAAAAGATAGGATTGTTCGGCTCGTTTGCTAAAGGAAAACAACATAAAAAAAGCGATATTGACATTTTAGTTAGTTTTAAGAATATTAACCTTGATAATTATGAAAATTTATTGTATTTATTAGAAAAAGTGTTTAAAAGAAAGATTGATTTAATTATAGAAAAAGACTTGCATCCTGCATTTAGTTATGTAAAGAAAGAGGCAAAATATGTTAAATTATAAATTTAGCGCCCATTTCTGTCCCATAATTTACTGTGTAAAATAGTAAAATATGATGGCTAAACTTATCTTTTGATTCCTCCTGAAATAACAATAGATAAGTTGCTTTTAAACATTGTTTCACTTTGTATTTTTGAGATTCTATTCATATTCCCAGAAAACAACAGGTACAATAGGTACAATTAGTCCACCAGAATTCCCCCTGTAATAAACCATTAGTGGATAGCTTATTCTTTCCTATAATGCATGTATAAGCTTAATTTGAAGCAGTTTTTAGCTTAGTTTAGCAATAATACCAAGAATTACTTATGAGGTGTACAAGAGACGTTTATACTTCCAGAACCAGATTTTTTATCTTTCTTCTCTTGTCCGTATTTCCATTTCTGAACTTTTAGGTAGAGTAATTTCGTTTCCTTTTTGTTTAACTGAGGATAAGCTAATTGTAAATCTTCTTCATCGTACTCCGCCCTGTCTTCTAACAAGTCATTCTTCCTAAAAGAATTAAATATTTTATCTACTTCTTTTTTCCTAACCTGTTGTTTCTTAATGTGTTTCATAATATAATAACAAGAAGCTAGATTTTAAAGGTTGCCCGACGATAAAATATAAAATATTAATAATAATTATAAACCTACTTTATAATGCACTAACATTAAATGCTCTAAATTGCTCTATTGATAAAAGTACTTTGTTTAACTTATTCATTGTTACATCTCCTCGATGTCTTAGAACTTTGAATAAAAGATTATCAAAACTTTCTCTATTAATAGTTTCAGTTTTTATTGATTCTTTATATATCTCGCATATTTTTAACAAAGGTTCCAAACCCAGCAATATAATATTATTAAACTTACTCTCTTTTTTCAATTTATCAATAGAATTCTTATATTTTTTATAGTCCTCTTCTGACTTAACTACGATTATCCAGCTCTTTAATCCACCATATCCTCTAGATTTATTTATGAAATCTTTAATATATTTAACCTGATTCTCTCTTTCTTTTGGAGATAGTCCTTTAGAAGATTTGGTAGTTTTTTTCAGCTTTGCATCAAAACCAAAAACAAATGATTTTCTATTAAATTTAATGTATCCCAGTCCGTCTGGAACAGATTTATTCTGATAAATTTGACCTAGCTCTACCCACGATTTAGACAATGCCTTCAGCAGGTGAGTAGTTAATCTTTCAAAGGTATTGCCTTTTCTTTGTATAGTTTTTCCTTCTATTTTAGAAAAATCAAAATTAGAATTTAAAAAATCTCTTAATGTTTTTAATGCATTTCCAAAATTTATAATCTTCCATTTCTCATACTTAACAATTAAATCTTTTAGATAATCATCAAAGTCTATTCGTTCTTTAAATTCATATTTCAAAAAGAGTTCTGGAAAGTTAGTAAGCCCGATTGAATAATCTTTAAAGACTAAATCATTTGCAACTTCACTCTTTAATGTAACAAACAAAACTGGCAATGTCCGTTCACTAAACATTAAGGCATACTTATCTAAGCTGCTCTTCTTGTCGGTAGGATAGACTAAAAAATTATTATTATTCTTATCACTGAACTTCATAAACTCGATTTTAGTTTGGTTAAACTGTTTGACAATATCTTTTTGATATTTGAACCCTATGGATAGTAAAATTTCTTTTATCATTTTTTTAATTCCAAATATATTTCGATTGATTATTGCTTCTGAACCAATTCTCACTAGCTTAGATGTACAATGAGTACAAATTTTTGTATAAGATTCAAATAATTCTTTATCTTCAGAACAGACACAATCATCATTTTGGCAAACTCTATAGGGGTCTTTGTAATTGGGAGTTATTATCTTTAGTTTCTTCAGATACTCTACATCTTTGGATAAAATAGACAAGTCCACTTCTTTTAGTCTATTTGAATTAAGAATGTAACTTAATCTTATTGGCCTGTCTTTCGGACTATAAATATAAACATCATCTTCTAACTTAAAATTATCTTTTAGTAGCTTACTTATATCTCATATCTCACTTGGACTCATTCCACCGGTATTTAGTTTAAGATGTATAACATTAAATAAATGTGGACGAATCTCATAGGAAATTTCATTATCGAGAAAGTTAAATTTTATGTGGCTCAATCCATTAATTGTTTTCTCATCTTTGAACATAAATTCAAAATCTCCTCCAATCAAATCATTTATTCCTTTGTCAAGGGAAGATAGAGAATATTTAAAATCATTTTTTCCACTAGAACTCCCACCATAAACCTCGATTATTTTTGATTTTGAAAGTAACTTCTTAAATACATTTAAAAAATAATCTTCTTTACAAAGCACTATCTTTTTGGATTTGAAAACTCGCTTTATAGCATATTTTTCGCTCATGTTGCTGAATGAATGCCTGAGAATCCATTTATTATCTCTTTTAGATATTATTATTAATTTTTCTATGTATCCTCCATAAAGAGATTTCCTTTTAGCATGCTTAACTACACTACGTCTTAAATAATAACTATTAACTTCTTAAGTGCTATATTCTATTTTATCAACGAAAGCTTTATAAATATGTAGCCCTTAATATATTTGGAGGTGTTAACAAAATGACACATATTGAAAT
>Ga0208375_1000756_pt1 | contig 42093 bp, 44 predicted proteins | sample RifOxyD1_FD_184038 | JGI IMG/M metagenome (GOLD analysis project Ga0208375, IMG submission 184038) | Soil microbial communities from Rifle, Colorado - Rifle Oxygen_injection D1 (SPAdes) | ecosystem: Environmental > Terrestrial > Deep subsurface > Rock core/Sediment | place: Rifle, Colorado... | reverse complement strand
TTATCCTGAGGCCCTGCCATGAGTATCTCCTGTCCTTTTACCGTTAAAACTTAAGTCCAGCTTCGCGAGCGGCATCCGCTAGGGCTTTCACCCTGCCGTGATAGAGGTACCCGCTGCGATCGAAAACAACCTGGGAAATGTTTTTTGCAAGCGCCCGTTTCGCGACGAGATTGCCCAGCGTTTTCGCGCCCTCAATATTTCGCCCGACTTTATCCTTGAGTTCCTCTTCAAGGGTGCACGCCGAAACGAGAGTATGGCCTTTCGTATCATCTACGAGCTGCGCATACAGATTCTGGTTGGATCGGAAAACCGAAAGCCGCGGCCGTTCGGCAGTCCCCTCAACGCGTGAGCGGATGCGCAGCTTGCGTTTGAACCGAACCACCTGTTTCTGAGATGTCTTACGACGAATTTTTGTTGCCATGATTAATACCCTTCCCGGCTCTCAAACCGGTTACTTCGCTCCGGCAGCCTTGCCCTGCTTGCGAATAATGTGTTCGTCCGTGTATTTGATGCCTTTGCCTTGATAAGGCTCGGGCTTCTTAAACGAGCGAATCTTGGCCGCCACCATCCCAACCAAAACCTTGTCAGCACCGTTCAAAACGATATGAGTGTTGTTTTCCACCTTACCCGTGATACCGACCGGCAGTTGATAGTCGATGGGATGCGAATACCCTACGGTCAAAGTCAGGACCTGGCCTTTCACGGCCGCACGATAACCGACTCCGACAACGTCCAATTCCTTACTGAAGCCGACCTGCGCACCGTGAACCATGTTGTGGATCACCGTGCGAGTCAACCCATGAAGTGCAGCTGCATTCGCGGCGAGCTTCTCATCTCGGGTCAAGAGTATTGATCCGTTCTCTACCTTTGCCGAAACGCCACGAGGAAGCTTATGCGAAAGCTTGCCTTTTGGCCCCTCGACTTTAACAATGCCATCTTTAATGTCGACCTTCACGCCCTGTGCAATCTTCACAGGGACTTTGCCTACGCGAGACATAAATCACCAAACCTCACAAAGAATTTCACCGCCCACTTTTTGCGCGCGCGCCTTATGACCGGTCGTCACTCCTTTTGAAGTGGAAACGATCGCGATCCCGGCGCCACCCAATGGTCGGGGCATGTTCTCGTAGCTTGAGTAGCGGCGCAAGCCGGGTCGGCTAACGCGGCGAACCCCCTGAATAACGCTTTCGCCACTATCCAGGTACTTCAAATACACCTTAATGACCGGGCGTCCTTCTTCGCGCATAAGACGGAAGTTCTTGATGTAACCTTCCTCTTTCAACACACGAACAACGTTCGCCTTCAAACGGGAGGCCGGAATTTCAAGCTTCTCATGCTTTTCTTTCGCGGCGTTCCGAATTCGGGTCAACAAATCTGCGATTGGATCCGTCATGCTCATAAAATTGGTATCCTCTTAAATCTTACCAGCTGGACTTCGTCACGCCGGGTAATTGTCCCTTAAGGGCCAGCCCTCGAAAGCAAAGGCGGCACATGTTAAATTTGCGCATATAGGCGCGAGGCCGACCGCACAGGGGGCAACGGTTCCGAACCCGGACCTTGAACTTCAGCTTCTTTCCGATTTCTTCAAGCTTACACTTCTTAGACAAGATCGATCTCCTTTACTTTCGGAACGGCATGCCCATTTCGGCCAACAGGGCACGAGCATGTTCGTTAGTCTTCGCAGTGGTCGTGATTGTTACGGTCATTCCACGAATCTTATCCACCTTATCGTAATTGATTTCCGGAAAAATAATCTGCTCCCGGAGTCCGATTGAATAGTTCCCGCGACCGTCGAACTTGGTTCCCACACCCTTGAAATCCCGAACGCGCGGCAGTGCGACGTTCATCAAGCGGTCCAGGAATTCGTACATTCTTGCCCGTCGCAGCGTAACCATGACGCCAACCGGATTTCCTTGCCGAACTTTGAAAGCCGCAATCGCCTTCTTCGCCCGGGTCAAGACCGGCCTCTGTCCTGTGATGGCCATGATTTCGTCGAAAGTTCCATCGAGGACTTTCGGATTCGCAACCGCGTCTTTAACGGCACAGTTCACCACGATTTTGGTCAAACGAGGAACCTGCATCGCGTTCTTGAACTGAAACTGCTTCATTAACGCAGGGACAGCCTTCGTTTTGTAATGAGCTACAAGCCTCGGAGCCTTGCTCGGAGAAACCTTCGTCTCGCCTGGGGCCGCTATCTTCATCGCCGAAGCCGCAGCTTCTTCTTTCGCTTTCTTGGCCCGTGCCTTGCCTGCTTCCGCGGCAGCTCTCTTAGCCTCGAATTTGGCTTTTTTCGCAGCTTCCGCCGGATCCACAGCTTTTGCTTCAGCAGGAGCACCAGCAACGTCCGCCGTCTTGCTCTCACCGGCAACATCTTCGGAATTTCCAGCTTTCTTCTTCTTCTCGGTATCGTCTTTTGCCGCTACCACATTACCTCCTTAAGACCGCGCCAGCCATTCGGCTACGCGAGATCCAGCGATTCTCCACATCGCTTACAAACCCTTACTTTGGCTTCCTTCGCCGAATCACTCGCACCTTTGGGGCCCTTTTTCGACGCGCTCTTTTTGACCATCTTATAACCGTGACGAACGCCTCGATTGCACTTGGGACACATTAAGAGAACATTCGAGTAGTGAAGAGAAGCTTCCTTTTCAAGGATTCCGCCCTGTGGGTTCTTCTGGGTCGGTTTGGTGTTCTTTTTCACCATGTTAACCTTCTCCACGAGAACGCGCCCCGACTTCGCGCTCACGCTCAGGAGTTTTCCGATTTTGCCTTTTTCACGTCCGGATATCACCTGAACCTGGTCATTTTTCCGGAGCGACAATCTACCAATATTCGTTGCAACCATAATCTAAAACCTCACAACACTTCAGGAGCGAGCGAAATGATCTTCGTGAACGCCCTGGCACGAAGTTCACGAGCGACGGGGCCAAAGATACGCGTCCCAATCGGCTCATTTTGCGCATTGATCAGCACGGCCGAGTTCGTATCAAATCGAATGTACGTTCCGTCATGCCGATTGACTTCTTTTTTGGTCCGGACGATCACGGCTTTGACAATCTCGCCCTTCTTCACTTTTGCGTTCGGAACCGCATCCTTGATCGTGACGACGATCACGTCACCGATAGTCGCGTATTTCCGGCGCGTCCCTCCGAGCACTTTAATGCACATAACCGACTTCGCGCCCGAATTGTCGGCAACGTCTAAACGAGTACGCATTTGAATCATAAACTAATCCTCCTACCCCTTCTTTAGACGTTGATCTCAGGAGCCTGTCCGGCCCGGCGAAGAACCGACTGTAAAACCCACCGTTTATCCCGGCTCAACGGACGGGACTCGATCAAAACGACCCGATCGCCAATTTTCGCTTCATTCTTTTCGTCGTGAGCTTTGAACCGACGGGAACGCACGACATACTTCTTATAAAGCTGCTCCCGAACACGACGATCCACTTTCACAACGATCGTCTTCGCCATCTTATCACTGACGACAATGCCTTCGACAGAACGGCGCTTCTGAAGAGGATTCCGGGAATCGATCATTGCAGGACTCGCAGCAGCAACCGTGCTTGCAGAGTGCCCTTTCGTATGAGCGGCGCTCGGAGTCTTCGAGCGTTCCGGCTTTTTTGATGTTTTCTCGTTTGCCATCTTACTTACCTCCAGCCGGCTTAGTCGCCGCCTTCTCTGCGCTGATCATTTTCATTCGGGCGATGTCCTTGCGAGCACGCCAAATACTTGCGACATCGGTCAACTGCCCCGTCACACGCTTCATCTTATTCTGGAAGAGCTGGGCTTCAGTCTCGCGAATTTTCGTCGCCAACTCGTCCTTCGACAGATTCTTCAGTTCTTTAAAACGCTTCGTTGCCACGGTCGATTACCTCATCAAGCCTGAATAGAGGCCTTGGTTGCCTGATTTTGATTCTTCTTAGCCATTGCCAAAGCCTCAGTGGCTTTGCTGATCGGCTTGCAATGGATCGGAAGCTTGTTATTAGCCAAACGCAACGCTTCGAAGGCTTCCGTCTTTGGAATTCCGTCCATTTCGAAGATGATCCGACCCGGCTTGATCACTGCCGCCCATTCTTCGACGTTACCTTTTCCAGATCCCATTCGAGTTTCCGCGGGCTTCTTTGTGAGCGCCTTGTCCGGAAACACCCTAACCCAGATTTTCCCGCCTCGTTTCACGTAACGGGTCATAGCTACGCGAGACGCCTCGATTTGCTTCGAGGTAATCTTGCCACATTCCGTGGCCTGTAATCCGAACTCGCCGAAGTACAAAGTTCCTCCGCGATCCGCTCTGCCGCGCATTTTCCCTTTTTGGTGCTTACGCCATTTGACTCGCTTGGGTGCCAACATGATCAACTCCTTTTAGTCCCGCTGTAACGCCTTGGCTTCAGCCGCGGCCTGTTTCTTCAGTGTGGCCACTTCACCGTGATAGACCCACGCCTTCACGCCAATTACACCGTACGTCGTACGAGCCTCCGCAGTGCCGTAATCGATATTCGCCCGCAGCGTGTGCAACGGAACGCTGTCTTCGCTGTACCACTCAGTACGAGCGATCTCGGCGCCCCCAAGCCGCCCGGAGACCCGAATCTTGATACCTTTGATGCCTTGCTTGAAAGCGGCGGTCATGCACTTCTTCATGGCACGACGAAAGGCAACACGTTTCTCCAGCTGAGAAGCTACATTCTCAGCAATGAGTTGCGCATTGGACTCGGCCTTCTTCACCTCAATGATATTGAGGAAAACTTCGTTCCTTGAAAGCTTCTGAACGTCAGCTTTCAAAGACTCGACGCCCGCGCCTTTTTTGCCAATGACGATTCCCGGGCGGGCCGTGTGAACATTTACCTTCACTTTATTTGCCGCACGTTCAATTTCGATCCGCGCGATCCCGGCGCTATACAGCTTCTCCTTCAAATACTCACGAAGCTTGATGTCTTCATGGAGAAGCTTGGCGTAATCACGCTTGCCGAACCAACGGCTGTCCCACGTCCGGGTGATCCCAATGCGAAATCCAACTGGATTGACTTTCTGACCCATGTTTTCCTCTTACCGTTCCGCGAGCGTAACGCTCACGTGGCTGGTTCTCTTGTTAATCCGAAATGCCGAACCTTTCGCGCGGGGACGAAATCGTTTCAATATCGTCCCTCCACCAACGAGAATCGTTTTCACGAAAAGGGTGTCAACATCGACCGTACCCTTCTGATCCGCATTGGCCGCGGCGCTCTTCAGAAGCCGATACAGGATATCGGCAGTCCGTTTTCTCGGCGAAAATTTCAGATACGTCAGCGCATCATTAATGGCCTTGCCACGAACTTCATCCGCCAACAGCCCCATCTTTCGAGGCGTAATCCGAATTGAACTCAGTTTAGCAGTGACTTCCATTGTTCATTCTCCTTGCCTGCTCAGGCCTTAGGGGCCGCACCAGGCGCCGGTTTTGCCGCCGGAGCTGCCGCTTTGGCGGCTCCGCCTGCCGCCGGGGCAGCGGCTGGAGCTGCTCCTTCGGCTGCTGCCTTTTTGTCGGCTGGGGTGTGACCGTGGAAGGTGCGGGTTGCGGCGAACTCGCCCAACTTATGACCCACCATATTTTCGGTCACGTAAACCGGAATAAATTTCTTTCCGTTGTGTACAGCGAAGGTCAATCCGACGAAATCCGGCAGCACCGTTGAACGGCGCGACCACGTCTTGATGACCTTGCGATCCTGGCTCTGTCTTGCAACTTGAACCTTGTTCACAAGATGCTCATCACAAAAAGGGCCTTTTTTAATCGAACGAGCCACGATTTATTCTCCTTCTTACTTGCGCCGTTTAACGATGAAACTGTTCGTACGCTTGTTGTTACGGGTCTTGTAGCCTTTTGTCGGAACACCCCAAGGCGTTCTCGGATGACCACCACCTGAAGACTTGCCTTCACCACCGCCATGGGGGTGATCAATTGGGTTCATCGAAACACCGCGATTCGTCGGGCGAATGCCGAGCCAACGGTTGCGTCCGGCTTTGCCGATCGTAATATTCTCATGATCGGTGTTCGACAACTGGCCAATCGAGGCCCTGCATCGTGAATGCACCAGACGAATTTCGCCACTGGGCATCTTTACCTGGCAATAGTCGCCCTCTTTGGCCATGAGCTGGGCGAAATTTCCCGCCGAGCGCGCTAACTTTCCGCCCTTTCCGGGTTCGGTCTCGATATTGTGGATCAAGGTGCCTACCGGAATTTGCGACAGACTCAGATTATTCGCCGGCTTGATATCAGCCTTGTCGCTTGCGAGAACGGGATCTCCCACACTGAGGTTCAGGGGAGCGAGGATATAGCGTTTCTCGCCGTCCGCATAATTGAGCAGAGCGATATGGGTCGTCCGATTCGGATCATATTCCAGGGAAGCAACCTTCGCTGGAATCTCCCGCTTGTCGCGCATGAAGTCAATCACACGGTATTTGCGCTTATGCCCACCGCCCTGATGGCGAACGGTCATCTTCCCAAAATTATTGCGACCGCCAGCCTGGGAAAGGGAACTTGTGAGGCTCCGCGGTTTTTTGGGCTGTTGCTTCTTGGGCGTCAGAACCGAAAAGTCCGCAACATTCTTGTATCGCTGCGACGGAGTAATTGGTTTGAATGATTTAATTGGCATAGGTCAGCTCACTTCGTTTGAAAGAAATCAATTTTTTGGCCCTCTGCGAGTGTCACGAGGGCTTTCTTCCAGTTGGACCGTTTTGTTTCAAAACGGCCGACACGCTTCACCTTGCCATGCATCACCATAGTTCGCACTTCGCGGACCTTGACATTAAACAGGCGCTGGACCGCGTCCTTGATCTCCTGCTTATTGGCTTGGAGCGCGACTTCAAAAGCATATCGCCCGGCCACTTCGGCAAGCGCTGTGCTCTTTTCACTGATGATCGGCCTTTTCACTACGTCGTAAAAACTACGCACAAATCACCTCAGCTATTCGGCGCAAGGCGGCTCTCAACCGCTTGAACTGCGCGTTTGGTAAACAACACCCAATCGTAGCGAACAATATCATAAACGTTCAGGCCTTCACTCCGAAGGATTCTCACCCTCGGGATATTCCGGCCTGACAGCTCCAGATTTGCGTTCGCTTCGTCAACGATGAGCACTTTGTCGAGTTGCAGCTTGTTTTTAAGAATTTCATGGACAGCCTTGGTCTTAACCTTCTCAACCTTGAACTCATCCATTACGAGCAGACGATTGGCTTTAACCCGATCCGACAAAGCGGAACGCAAAGCGCCCCTGACCATTTCCTTGGGAGTCGCCTGTTCGTAACTCCGCGGAACCGGACCATGGCTCTGGCCGCCGCCCGGGTTCAGAGGAGAACGTGTTGACCCCTGGCGTGCATTGCCGGTCCCCTTCTGACGGAACGGCTTGCGTCCGCCGCCGCGGATTTCGGACTTGGTCTTGGTCTTGGCGGTTCCCTGACGGCGCCCGGCAAGCTGCGCCTTGAGCACCTGATGAACCAGCGGAATGTTCACGTCGACATTGAACACATCGTCGCGAAGATCAATCGTTCCAATTTTTTTCTTATTCTGATCAATCAAATCTAAGCTAGGCATGACTTACTCCGCCCCCTTTACCGCATGACGGATTGTGACGATCCCGTTCTTGGGACCCGGCACGCTTCCGTGCACCAACAAGAGCTGATTTTCAGCGTCAACGCGAACAACACGGAGGTTCTGAATCGTGACCTGTTCGTGGCCCATGTGGCCGCCCATTTTTTTGTTTTTGAAGCATCTTCCAGGATCAGCACGATTTCCGATTGAGCCCAGTTGCCTGTGCGAAACAGACGCGCCGTGCGTTTTGTGTCCGCCGGACATATGGTAGCGCTTCATGCCGCCTTGGAAGCCCTTACCTTTACTCATGGCAGTAAGGTCGACGAAATCGCCGGGTTTCAAAAACTCGGGCGAAAGAATCTTTCCGACGGTAAGACCGTCGAGCTTCTCCTCATCGGCAAGTCGAAATTCCTGATAATGATAGAATCCGGACTTACTCACCGCTTTCGCGTGGCCTTGTTCAGCTTTCGTAGCCGCTTTGGCTTTCTTCTCGAGCATGCCGACCTGAATCGCTTGATAGCCATTCTTGGCCTGGGTTTTCACTTGTGTGATCCAGGTAGGCCTCAAATCAATCACGGTAACAGCAACTGAATCCCCCTCATCGGTGAAGACTTGGGTCATTCCGGCTTTTATACCCAGAATGCCGCCCTTGAATGCGACTTTCTCGGAGCTAGGCGCAGGCACAGAGTTGCTTGTGCCAGCCTGTGCTTCAGGCTTCTGTTCCATACTTATCTCCAAGGCGATCCAACTCGCCCGTTTTTTTTCACAAATCTACCGTCACAGCATCACCGGGAAGCCGCCCTCCGTTCCAAAACCGGGGAACGTGGGGCCGCCGGATGCCTTCATGCGATAGTTGTTCGAGTCTTTCCAAGTTACTGGCTAAACTCTTTCGACTTTCCTTCTGGGATGCCACCTATTGCAGCATGCAGAAGAGAGTATCGATTGCTCTTCCCATTGAACCTAGGAAACGGAGAATTCCGCTTCCAGGAACATCAGGACTTGATCTCCACATCCACCCCAGCTGACAAATCGAGCTTCATAAGAGAGTCGACCGTTTGCTGAGTCGGTTCGAGGATATCCAAAAGCCGCTTATGGGTCCGAATTTCGAACTGTTCGCGGGACTTCTTGTCTACATGAGGTGACCGGAGAACGCAATACTTATTCGTAACAGTCGGAAGTGGAATCGGGCCACGCACGGTAGCGCCAGTTCTCTTCGCCGTATTCACGATTTCCCAAACGGATTGATCGAGAACTCTGTGATCGAAAGCTTTGAGTTTGATCCGGATCTTATGTTCTATTGCCATTTCACATCCCCTTAATTTGGCCAAAACCGGCCTTTTTCTCGAGAAGTTCCCTTAATCGCGACGTGACTGCGAGCAAGCAATCTTTCCCGAGGCGTCAACACGAAATAAGAAGACGAGTTTATACAAGTTGTTTTGTCCAAAAACAACACGATTCTGGCGCCCTCTTCCGGGGACTCTAAAATTGAAAAAAAGCTGATTTTAGCCGTGGCTGGCGATGATGCCCAAGCGGGTCTTAATTTCCTCGCCAATATGGGACGGCACTGGTTCGTATCGCGAAAAAGACATCGTATAGACCGCACGTCCTTGGGAGGCCGATCTTAAGGCTGTCGAGTAACCGAACATCGTAGCAAGCGGGACTTCAGCATCAATTACCTGCATGCCGTGCCGAACGGTCATATTCAGGATTTTTCCGCGCCTGCCATTCAGATCCCCGATCACGCCGCCCATATATTCCTCCGGGCATACGACCTCGCAGGCCATGACGGGCTCGAGAAACACAGGGGTTCCCCTGCGGGCAGCTTCTTTGAAGGCCATTGAGGCTGCAATCTTGAAGGCGATTTCGGTGGAATCGACGTCGTGAAATGAACCGTCAAGAAGGGTGGCCTGAATGTCGATCGCCGGATATCCGGCGACTATGCCGCCCAGCATGGCTTCCTGGATTCCTTTATCCACCGCAGGGATGAACTCACGCGGAATCGCACCTGCCCGGATTTGATTTACAAACGAGTAACCGGCACCACGCCGGACGGGATCGAGTCTGATGATACAATGACCGTACTGGCCTTTGCCGCCCGACTGCCGGATAAACTTGCCTTCGGCTTCAGCCGATTGCAGGATCGTCTCTTTGTAAGAAACTTGTGGCTGACCGACATTCCCCTCCACTTTGAATTCGCGACGCATGCGATCGACAATGATCTCGAGATGAAGCTCGCCCATGCCGCTGATCAAGGTCTGGCCCGTTTCTTCATTGGCTGTCACGCGGAACGAGGGATCTTCCATCGCAAGGCGCTGAAGAGCTCCTGCAAGCTTCTCCTGATCAGCCTTCGTTTTCGGTTCGATCGCGATTGAGATCACCGGCTCAGGAAAGGTCATCTTCTCCAAGAGGATCGGATGCCCCTCATTGCAAAGCGTATCCCCTGTCGTGGTGAATCTCAGCCCAACAGTGGCGGCGATATCCCCGGCCCTCACCTCGTTGATGTCCTCGCGTTTGTTCGCGTGCATCTGGAGCAATCGCCCGAGTCGCTCACGTTTGCCCTTCGCTGGATTGTAAACCATCGCGCCATGCTCGACCTTTCCGGAGTACACACGGAAGTAGGTCAACTGTCCCACGTAAGGATCGTTCTGAATTTTGAAAGCGAGCGCGGCGAATGGTTCTTCGAAGTTCGGCTTGCGTGTGAGGGTTTTCTCCTCATCCCGAGGGTCCTTTCCATCAACCGGCGGAACATCCGTCGGCGACGGAAGGTAGTCCACGATGGCATCGAGCATGGGTTGCACGCCTTTGTTCTTGAAACTCGCACCACAAAGCACGGGCACCAGTCTCATTGCAAGGCAGCCCTTACGAATCGCCCGCCGGATCTCGTCCGCGGTGACCGGTTCGCCGCCGATGTACTTATCAGTGATCCGGTCATCAAACTCCGCCGCGGCTTCAACCAACTTCTCTCGATACTCCGTCGCAAGTTCCTCAAGCTCGGACGGAATCGCCGAATTCTCGAAACTCGCCCCGAGGTCCTCGGAATACCAGCGAACCGCCTTCATTTCGACGAGATCAATAATACCGGCAAAGCTCTCCTCCTTGCCCCAGGGAAGCTGAAGCGCTACCGGATTTGCCAGGAGACGTTTGCGAATCTGCAGCAAAACGTCAAAATAATCAGCGCCGGTTCGATCCATCTTATTTACGAAGGCAATCTTCGGGACATGGTATTTGTCGGCCTGCCGCCAAACAGTTTCAGACTGCGGCTCGACGCCTCCAACAGCGCAGAATATCGCAACCGCCCCATCCAAAACACGGAGAGAGCGCTCAACCTCGATCGTGAAATCAACATGGCCCGGGGTATCGATGATGTTCACTCGGTGATCTTTCCAAAAGCAAGTCGTCGCGGCGGAGGTAATCGTGATTCCACGTTCCTGCTCCTGCGGCATCCAGTCCATTACGGTCGTACCTTCATGGACCTCACCAATCTTGTGGGTCTTGCCTGTATAGTAGAGTATCCGCTCGGTTGTCGTGGTCTTCCCGGCGTCAATGTGCGCCATAATGCCGATATTGCGGATGTGGTCCAAAGATGTGTCTGCCATACCTAAGTCCATATATCATCTTTGACCCACACTTCTCACAAGATTTCTCGGAGGGCGGGCCAAGCGCTGCCCGCCGCAGCTGCAGGGCAAAAAAAAGGGCGCGATCTCTCGCGCCCCCTTCTCTCTCATTGGCTTCAACTGACGCGTCTACGCGCGCGAGTGAAGCCTGACTTTCAATACTTACCAGCGATAATGAGCAAAGGCCTTATTTGCCTCAGCCATCTTGTGAACGTCTTCACGTTTTTTCATCGCACCGCCGCGTCCGTTGGAAGCTTCGATCATTTCGGCGGCAAGTCGCTCCGCCATCGAGTGCTCCGGTCGAGACCGAGCGGCTTCAATGACCCAGCGTGACGCGAGCGATTGGCGCCGCGCGGGCTTCACTTCAACGGGAACCTGATATGTCGCGCCGCCAACACGCCGAGACTTCACTTCAAGGAGCGGCTTCACGTTTTCGAGGCCTTTTTTGAAGAGCTTCAGACCATCATCTCCCGTGCGGTCCTGAATGTTATCGACACAGCCGTAGAAAATCGCCTCAGCTAAGGAGCGCTTTCCTCTCTCCATGAGCGAATTGATGAATTTCGCCACGACAACATCATTGAATTTAGGATCCGGCAGGATTTCCCGTTTACGAATAAATTTCTTACGACCCATTTGGTTTGACCCTCACTACTGAAAAATTATTTTGCCGCAGGTGCCGCTGCTGTTGCCGCCGCCGCACCTGTTCCGCGCTTGGCGCCGTACTTTGAGCGACTTTGCTTGCGATTGGCAACGCCCTGCGCGTCCAAAGTTCCACGAATCGTGTGATAACGAACACCCGGGAGGTCCTTCACACGGCCCCCACGAATCAGAACGATCGAGTGTTCCTGAAGATTGTGTCCGATTCCAGGAATGTAGGATGTAACCTCATACCCATTGGTCAGACGAACGCGGCAGACCTTGCGAAGCGCTGAATTGGGCTTCTTGGGAGTCGTGGTGTAAACGCGTGTGCAGACGCCGCGTCTTTGTGGGCAGCTTTGCAAGGCCGGAGACTTGGTCTTCCAAAGTTTCGCCGAGCGGCCCCTGCGAATGAGCTGATTAATGGTGGGCATGAACTACATTTCCTTTCTTCTAAACTAAAATCGAGTCCGAATACGGCCGTATTCCTAACCAAACTTTCGCTTCGAACGTGTACCAAAAAAACGTACTGGGTCAAGCTCGAACACAGGTCATGGCCGGTTAGATACCCATGACTTGGCCCAAAACTTCAGCCCGAAGTGGGAAGGGCACGAAAATAGACGACTGTTATCCTGCGGTCAAGCCTAATGTTTTACGGTGCGTGGCCGTTCCTCTGTCGTTTCGGCAGGGAGGACGGAGACAGGCACTTCCGGCTTGGCCATCAGGAACTCAGCCGGCTTCTCCAAGACCAGTGCGAGGCGCAGAACTTCATCGGCGTTTTCGACCGGAATGATCGTCATTCCGGCGGTAATTTCCTTAGGAATCTTCTTTATATCCGGGACATTACCCTTAGGAATCAATACCGTCTTAATATTCCCGATCTTGGCCGCCAAGAGTTTCTCTTTTAATCCGCCGATCGGCAATACCCGGCCGCGCAATGTGATCTCGCCAGTCATGGCGACGTCACTCTTGACCGGAATCTTACAAAGGGCGCTCGTGATCGCCGTCGCCATCGTGATACCCGCTGACGGGCCGTCCTTGGGAACTGCGCCTTCAGGAACGTGCAGATGGATGTCAATGTTCTGGTAGAAGTCTTTATCGAGCCCGAGAAGCTGAGCCCGCGATCGCACGTAACTCATGGCGGTTGCCGCGGATTCCTGCATCACTTCGCCGAGCTTGCCCGTGATTTTCACCCCGCCCTTTCCCGGAACGACACTGACTTCGATCTGAAGCATATCGCCGCCGGAATCCGTGTAAGCGAGACCATTGGTCAGACCTATCTCGTTCTGTTCCTCTGCTTTGCTGACCGTGTACTTGGCCGGGCCAAGCATTTCTTCCAAGTCCGCTTCCGTGATCCTGATCGTTGGAAGTTTTTCGGCGAGAGCCGCTGCCTTAGTTGATTTGGATTTCTTAACTCCGCCTTCGGCCTTCTCGGATTCCGCGGGCGTTCGAACCGGAATCCCGGCCGCGCCTCTCTTTTCAACAAGCTTTTTGGCTGCTTTTCGACACACATTCGCAACGGCACGCTCGACGTTTCTCACACCTGCCTCTCGGGTGTAATTCCTGATCAGCCCATAAACGGCTTCATCCGTGAATTCGATGTCCCCTTCCTTTAAACCGTGGGCTTCCATCTGTTTCGTGATCAGATACCGGTGAACGATATTAAATTTTTCGATCTCCGTATATCCGGCGATCGTGATCACTTCCATACGGTCAAGAAGCGGTTTCGGAATGGTATGCAGCGTGTTCGCGGTCAGGAGAAACATCACTTTCGAACAGTCATAATCGACTTCGAGGTAATGATCGCCAAACGCGACGTTCTGTTCAGGGTCGAGCACTTCAAGCAATGCAGAGGACGGGTCGCCTCGAAAATCCATGCTCATTTTGTCTACTTCGTCGAGAAGGAAAACGGGATTCGAAGAGCCCGCCTTCTTGAGCGACTGAATGATTTTACCCGGCAAGGCGCCAACGTAGGTTCGTCGATGCCCCCTGATCTCCGCTTCGTCACGAACGCCGCCCAACGAGCAGCGCGCGAACTTTTTATTCAACGACCGGGCAACGGATTTCGCGAGCGATGTTTTCCCGACTCCCGGAGGCCCGACAAAGCAGAGGATCTGCCCTTTGGTGTTGTCGGTCAGCACCCGGACGGCGAGATACTCAAGTATTCGCTCCTTGACCTCCTCAAGCCCGTAGTGATCTTCCTCAAGCACCTGTTCGGCAATCTTGATGTCATTACGGTCGGTCGTGTATTCGGCCCACGGAAGCCCGATCAGCCAGTCGATGTAGTTGCGCACGACGGTCGCCTCGGCCGACATCGGGGACATCATTTTCAATTTTTTAAGTTCTCGGGCGGCCTTCTCCTTGGCTTCTTTAGACATGGCTTTCGTGCGAATCTGCTTTTCCAAGGCCATGATCTCAGCCTTGAATTCGTCTTTTTCGCCGAGTTCCTTCTGGATCGCCTGCATCTGCTCGTTGAGGTAGTACTCCTTTTGCGAGCGCTCCATCTGCTTTTTCACGCGCGACCGGATTCGCCGCTCAACCTGCAGGATCTCAATTTCCCCCTGCATGAGCTGCAGGAGCTTCTCAAGCCGCTTGGCGGGATCTTGAGCCTCGAGAATCTCCTGCTTATCCTCAAGCTTGAGGTTGAGGTGAGCGACGATCAGATCAGCAATCCGCGAAGGATCCTCGACCGTATTCACGCTCATCAGCATCTCGGGCGGAATTCGCTTGTTCAACTTCACATAATTTTCGAAGGTCCCCTTCAAGGAGCGAATCAATGCTTCCATCTCGAGGCCGCTTCCGGTTGTGTCAACCAGCTCCTCAACCTCGGCCTCGATCAGCCGGTCCGTTTCCCGATACTCGAGAATACGGGCGCGGCGCCGGCCCTCGATCAGGACCTTTACCGTGTTATCAGGCAGCCTGAGAATCTGAAGAATCGTCCCGAGCGTACCGACGGTGAAAATGTCTTTTTCACCCGGAGTGACAGTGGTGGCCTGTCGCTGAGCGACCAAGAAGAGGTCCAGCTTTTTGTTGACGCACTCCTCGAGCGCATTAATCGACTTCTCACGGCCAACAAACAACGGGACGACCATGTGCGGAAAGATGATAACGTCCCGGAGCGGAAGCAGCGGGACAGTGATTCGGGCACCGACTTTCCTGGATTCTTTGCTCATATACGCACCCTTCTTGTTGCGCGAGGTTCGTTATCGACTCGGGTCGACTCGCGGGCAGTTCCCAATCCCTCTATTTAACTACAGCATTCCCAGGTTCCGCTGTAAAGAAGAACGACTGCAAAGATCAGCCGGGCGCCCCCTGGACTTGCGCCGACCTGAACTGACGAAAAAATATTGGCGTTCACCGCCGCGCGCGGTGCACCAAAGCGTCAATTTCCAGTCGACTCAAACCAAATCACGGGTCAGGCGATTTCCGCTTTTTCGGATCCAGCGGCTTTTGTGGTTTCCACGCCGTCGGCGAGAACCATGACGGGACGTTCGCCCTTCAATACGGTATTCTTGGTCACGATGCACTTTTTGATGTTTGTCTTCGCGGGAAGGTCGTACATCACCTCGAGCATCGCCTGTTCCAGAATTGCGCGAAGGCCACGCGCACCCGTATTGCGTTTGATCGCTTCCTTGGCGACTGCTTCCAGCGCATCGGGTTCGAATTCGAGAGCCACACCGTCGTATTCGAATAGCTTCGAATACTGCTTGGTTAAGGCGTTTCGTGGCCTGGTCAAGATCTCAACGAGCGCTTTCTCGTCCAACTCTTCGAGCGTTGCCACGATCGGCAGGCGTCCGATGAACTCAGGTATGATTCCAAACTTGATCAGATCCTCGGGTTCGACCTGAGCCAAAACCTTCGAAACCGACTCCTCGCTTTTTGAAGTGATATTTGCCTGAAGTCCGAGGCTCCGCTTGCCTTTCCTCATCGCGATAATCTTGTCGAGACCGACAAAGGCCCCGCCGCAGATGAAAAGAATGTTCGACGTATCGACCTGAACAAATTCCTGCTGCGGGTGCTTACGCCCACCTTTGGGGGGAACGTTCGCGATCGTGCCCTCGATGATTTTGAGGAGCGCCTGCTGAACACCCTCGCCACTGACATCGCGGGTGATCGAGGGGTTCTCGCTTTTTCTAGAAATCTTGTCGACTTCATCGATGTACACGATACCCTTCTGCGCACGCTCGACGTTGTTGTCGCAGTTCTGGAGCAGATTCAAAATGATGTTTTCGACATCTTCTCCGACGTACCCCGCTTCAGTAAGGGTCGTGGCATCGGCCATCGCGAAAGGCACGTTCAGAAGTTTCGCGAGTGTTTGGGCAAGCAGGGTTTTCCCGGATCCGGTCGGACCAATGAGCAAGATATTGCTCTTCTGGAGCTCGACACCGTCCTTTTCCTTGCTGCTCTTTCTCTCGGTCTGATGCTGAATCCGCTTATAGTGGTTGTAAACAGCGACTGACAGAACACGTTTCGCGCGCTCCTGGCCGATAACGTATTGGTCTAATGTTGATTTGATTTCCGCAGGTTTCGGAATCGTCTGCGAAGAACGCGCCGGCGACTCCTTCTGCCCCTCTTCGGCAATGATGTCATTGCAAAGCTCGATACATTCATCGCAAATGTAGACCGTCGGTCCGGCGATGAGCTTCTTCACTTCGCGTTGATTTTTGCCACAGAACGAGCAGCAAAGATTGCCGAAACCATCACCGTATTTTCTTCCGTCCATAGTTCTCCTCTAAACTCCTCTAAATCTCATGATGAAAACTAGTCTAATCACCAGTGACCCTCTCAAACGAGTCCGCGTTTCTCGACGACCTTATCGATCAGCCCGTATTCCATGGCGTCTTTCGCCGAAAGATAATTGTCCCGGTCCGTATCCTTCTGGACCTGCTCCATGCTCCGGCCAGAATGGGTCGCCAGAATCTGGTTGAGCCTTTCTTTCAAATATAGAATTTCCTTCGCCTGAATCTCGATGTCAGAAGCCTGCCCCTTCGCCCCCCCCAAAGGCTGGTGGATCATGATCCGGCTATGCGGGAGGCTGAATCGTTTCCCGTGCGCGCCCGAGGCTAGAAGTAAAGCTCCCATGCTCGCGGCCATTCCAATGCAATACGTGCACACATCCGACTTAATGAATTGCATGACGTCGTATATTGCTAACCCCGAGTAGACGGATCCACCTGGTGAATTGATATACAGGTGAATGTCTTTGTCCGGATCGGAAGATTCGAGGAAAAACATTTGGGCTACGAGGAGATTCGCAACCGTATCGTTCACCTCGGTTCCTAAGAAGATAATCCGGTCGAGGAGAAGCCGGGAATAAATGTCATACTGACGCTCTCCGCGGGCGGTTTGTTCGACAACAATAGGATTCGGAATGTAATTTGCCTGAGGATTCCCCGTAAACGTGTTGAAGCCGACCAGGTCCGGACGGATCAAATCTGCGGGAACCGTGCTTTGAGATGACCTGATCAACATATGAGAGACCCCCTCCTATTCACCAAAAATGATAATGGTACTGATTTCCGTTCTCAGTATACATGTCCCGAAGAAATGTTGCTCTGGGCTAAGTAACTTTTTTGAAACGATCGAGCAAAAGTGAGAAATTCTTGAAAAATAATGTCAAAAAGCCAACACTCACAAGCCGTGTGCTCACGAAAACGATCTTCGCCGGGTCAGTCAGCCCCCCGGGGTGATCTCCAGCATGCCCAGCAGGCGCCCCGCTATAGCAGCAGGATCTTGCTACTGAGCGTCTGACAAGCCGGTTTCGCCTGCTTCAGCAATTCCGGCATCGAGGGTTTCCAGGTACGCGAGCATTGCGGCACGAAGACCATCCAAAGTCAGATCACCGGAATTTTGTCCGGCAAGATGAAGGATTTGGGTCAGTTCCGCATAGGCTATCTGCTCGGGCAAACCGGTCAAAGAAGCAACCGTTTCGAGTAGCTTCTGTCCCCCAAGTTGTTCTGAATCGGAGACGTCCATTTCTCCCTCCACGGGTCAAGTATAGAAAGCTCCGTTCCGGATTCACAAGCTCCAATTTTAATTTCTATACGATTTTCTCGAGCGGCAATTCTCTCATGAATTGGGAGGGATTGGCGCCCCGGGGCACGGTTGGCCCAGGGCATCTCTACAACCAACATGCTTCGGGTTGGAGCGCCGCCACATGCTCACCAGGACCGCCAAGAGGATCAAGCCGCCTCCAGCGGCCTGCATCAGCGACAAGCGCTCTTCCAAAAAAGCATAACCCCAGAGCGCTCCGAAAAGCGGCTGAATAAAGAGCGTGATGGCCAAAGCCGCTACGGGTGCCCGCGAAAGAGCAATCATCCAATAGAGGTAAGTCGCCATCGTTCCGAGCGGCCCCATCCAGAGAAGACAAAGGACATTCCTCAACGTGAACTGATCAGACGTGAATCCGGTTGCCACAATACCGAAGAACGGACCGGCCATTGTGAGAAAGATCACACCCGCGGTGATTGCTGAACCGAAAATCGCGACGGGCTCATGCCGAGCCGTCAGCTTTCTGCCAAAAACCGAATAGGCGGCCTCTCCGCCCATTGAGACAAGAATCAAAAGATTTCCTATCAAGTGCCCGTTCCATTCCGCAGACCCTGGTTGGACGCCGGTAAGCAGCCCAAAACCGAACAAAGCCAGCCCGAACGTGAACGCGTAAAAAAGCGAGATCGCCTCCCTCAAAACGAGCCACGCCAGAACCACGGTCACGAGGGGCTCCATCGCTACGATAAGAGCGTTATCAACGGCGCGCGAAGCCGCCAAACCGGTGAGCTGGAGAAGAGGACTGAAGCAGAATGGAAAGAACCCCATCGCGAAAAGCAAGACCCAGTCATGCCGGGTCCTTGGAACCCAGAACGGCTTGATAATCGCGTGGGAAAACGGGCGGAAACTCCGGAAGGCCAGGACCACCGCAAAATATGAAAGCAAAGCCGATCCATAGCGTAACCATGCTACCTGGGCGGGGCTGAAATCCGTGAGAAGCGATTTCGCCATGGCCGGATGCAGCGACCAGATCAAATTGCAGATAATCAGCCCGATCAGAGTACGAGGTCCCACTCTCCGATCCTGAAGCCCGAGGCTTGTCCTCGTCAACTCCGTTCGTTATAAGCATCAGGCAGAGGTTTGATTGTGAATGATTGGGACAACCGGGCCAGTCGCCACGCCCCTTGCAGACTCAGAACGGAGCACGAATGAAAAAAACACCTGAATCCTCTTCTGCCATCACGACCGAGCTGGTGTTGCCGTCAGACGCAAATTTCCTGGGTACCGTATTTGGCGGAAAAGTGATGAGCTGGATCGATATCACAGCCGCAATCGCAGCTTCCAGGCATTCCCGAAGAACCGTTGTCACGGCTTCGCTCGATACCCTCCATTTCCGCGCTCCCGTAAAGGTAGGGCAAATCGTTTATCTGAAGGCTCGAGTCAATTTCGCCGCCCGCACTTCAATGGAGGTTGGCGTCCGGGTCGAGTCTGAAGACCCGCTCACGGGAAGAATTACGCACACCGCAACTGCATACACCACCTTTGTCGCGCTGGACGAGAACGGTAAGCCTACTCCCGTCCCGGCAATCTCACCCAAAACGGCCGAAGATAAGCGCCGACACAGGGAAGCTCAGCACAGACGCGAAGCCCGGGTTCAATTGGCGGAGAGGCTCAAAAAAGAGTTATCCGGGACTCGTCGAAAGAGAAGACGCCAGACCTTCGTCTAGCTTTGAATCACCTGACGAACTTTTCGACTCCATCGGCGCGGGAAGCGACTTTCGAGGAATCTACCGCTGAACATCATTGACGATTTCGTTAAAGATTTCGCTTTCGTAACGGGTATGCGCCTTGCAGAAATTACGTAACGAGATATCAAACAGGGAGAAAAATATCATGAACAAGACCCTTTGCGCTTTCGCGGTCATCTGTAGCTTCGGATTGTCGATACCTACTTTAGCGGGCCCGAAGATCCCGACAAAGCTGCCAAAGCGGGTTTTGTCCACGATGAGCGCGAGTATGCGCGCCGATGCGGAAGCGGTCATGAGAAAGCTGAAAGGCAATCCAGCTCAAAGAAAAGAATTTCTCGAGAAGATGTCACATGAGGTTGAAAAGCGTTCGGCACGAGCCGCGAATCGTGGAAAAGAAGACGCCGCCAGCCACCTCGAATTTACTCAGAAAAACCTCATCGAGTACTATGGCGGATCGGGTTCCGCGAAATCGGCAAAGGGGCTCAAAGCACCCTATTATGACGATGGTCTCACGCCGACTCAGGCTAAAGAGCTTCGCGGAACACTCGATTCCATCCTCGGCAAAGGCGCAGTGATCGGCGGTATCGGAGTGACCGGCAGCAAAGCCAAAGAATTGAAAGATTCCTCGTCTTCTTCGAGCCCTGAATCTGAAAACAGTGCCGAAAGCAAAAGCCAACCGGCTCTCTAGCTATTTCAAGAAATCGTAGGCCATCGAACCGAACCACACATATCCCACCCCGTTCGACACCTTCTGCACGCGGTTCAAAGTGGCGGAAGCGGCCGGAGACGAAACCCTTCCTGCGACGATCCCTGGAGTCACGAGGAGAAGATTGGCGGCAGACCAAAGCCACGCATCGTTCTTATGCTGACGCAACACTTCGACTTCAGCATGGCTGAAGTCTCCCAGGTAGGACTTCTCCAGCACCTCCCGATAATCCTTCTCAGCCAAAGCAACGCTCGCGCCCGAGAGGCCCCAGCCTGCGGGACCCGAAAATGCCCCTGCCCGAGCCGCCAGTGCCGAAGTCGCGACCGCGACACGAGATCCTGCGGCGACCCCCGTGATCGTCTTTGCCGCGATCCCCAGGGCCATTCCTCCGAAAATCGTCCCGGTAGCCGCCAGCATGCTGACTTGCTGGAACCGGTCCCAATTCTTCTCCGCGAGCGCACGATGACAGAAAATCGCCCGAAGCGCCCTTCCTTCTGAAGTAGCGGGAACGGTCGCCTGCACGGCAGAACCAAGCGAAACAAGATCGTCAAAGCTTCTCCAGTTTTTATCGCCCGCCTCGTCCAACAAGCGATCCAGCTTTTTCTGGATACTGATCGTTGAACGCACAAAACGTTCTTCGACGTTACGAAGTCCGCGATCAGAGTCTTTCCCGATCATCGTGGCCAAAATCCGGTTCAATCGGGCCATCACGTTCGGAACAGCCGGAGGTTCACCGGACGGATCAGATTGAAAAACCACTTTGGATACATGCTGAAGATCGATACCCTGGGCCGCAAGGGCCAGGGCTTCTTTTGAAAGTTTCCTGTCTAGCTTGAGTTCCGGGAAGTAGCCGTAAAAGATGCCTTCGGCTTCAGCGTTCACGCTTTTCAAAACCTTTTTATCGCCATTTGCCATCCGCAGAGCCTGAGCCTGCCCATCTTTCGTCTTCAGTGCCTTAAGGAAAATCGCCGCTTTCACAAGCTCAAACCCGGGTCTCCGGGTCAGACCCGTATCGGCACTTACTTGATTGCTGAAGCTGGACATGATGGCGGGTCCCATCCTCAACAGAACCCGCCGCATCTGAAGCTGACCCTTCGCGTCCTCCGTGAGAAGCGGAGAATGATCCATCTTAGCGAGAGCCGGATCATTCAAGCGAAGGGTCCATTTCTTTTCAAAACTCTTCCAGGCCGCATCGAATCCGGCTCCTTGAGGGGAAAGCCGCGACAAAAGGAATAACTCATAATCAAATATCCGTCGGAGCTGCTCTCGGCGGATCAGAAGAGATTCAGGACTATCCGGGCGAGCAATCACCATCGGATCGGTGCACTGTGAAAAGTATCGGAGAAACTCAGCTTTGTCTTTCTTGCAGCTTTCTGCGGTCTCGTACCTAAAAGCCGGCTTCTGACAGAAAGCCGGAAACGCCTGGCGGACCAGGTTCTTGTTTGCTTGAGTGAAGCCCGCCAAGCCTTCGTGGGAACTTTGTGGGCGCAGGCAAGCGTCGTCTGCTAACGACGTGGTCGTCACGAAAAGCACTGCCAAAGAAAGCCAAACCAGGGAATGTCCCAAACACCCTCCAGTTCAATGGTACCACCATTTCTTTAGGCCGGGTGCTCAGTTTTGACTGAGTTAAGGACGCAAAAACCTGAAGTATTCTCCCCTACTCCACTCGTTTATACTTCTCCGCCCCCGCGCCGCAGATCGGACATTTCGCCGTCGGTTTTCCGATCTCGATATCCCCGCAGGCTGGGCAGACATAGATTTCAGCATCACTCAAATCGACTCCGGCACGGACGGCGTTCAGCGCCTTCTTGTAAAGCTCCGCATGCACCTGCTCGGCCTTTTGCGCATACCCGATCATCGTCTTGCCCTTGTGATTCTCTTTTTGGGCCTGCTCCAGCATCGGAGGGTACATCTCGGTATATTCGTAAGTCTCGCCATGGACGGCATCATCCAGGTTCTCGGCCGTTGAGCGAATCCCGCCCATCGCATTCAAGTGCGCGAGCGCATGAATCGTTTCGGCTTCAGCCGCGGCCCGAAATAATCGCGCGACCTGCGGAAAGCCATCCTGCTCGGCTTTTTTTGCGTAGGCAAGATACTTGCGATTCGCTTGGCTTTCACCTGCAAATGCGGTTTTGAGATTCTCGTTCGTGGTCGGCATCCCTCGCCTGCTTTCTGGGCCTCCTCGGCCCCACTCAGGGCCCTTATTGTTTCGCGGCCGTGATTTGTTCGAAGAGCTCTTTGACCTTCACTGCTGAAGCGGCTTCGACTTCCTTGTGGAGTGAATTCCCGTGCGCATCCATCGTGACCACCACCGGAAATCCTTCAACACGGAATTGCCAGATCGCTTCAGGGCTGCCGAAGCGATCATATTCGTAAACGTTTTCGACTTCCTTGATTGATTCGGCCAGTACCTGCGCCGCGCCGCCTATCGCATGCAAATAAACGCAACCGTGCTTCTGGCAGGCCTGACGCGTCTTCTCGCCCATTCCTCCCTTGCCGATCACGGCTCTTAACTGGTGCTGCTCGATGATCGTAGCCTGATAGGGTTCCTCACGAATCGAAGTCGTGGGACCCGCCGCCTTCACCACCCACTTGCCCTTCTCTTTAATGAGCACCGGGCCACAGTGGTAAATCATCCCGTCTTTCAAACTGACGGGAGGCTGATTGCCCTCATAAAGCCACTTGTGAACGGAATCGCGGCCCGTAAAAATGGTCCCGTGAATCTCAACCATGTCCCCGACCTTCAGGGAGCGGATCTTTTCTTCAGTAAAAGGAACGTCGAGTCGAATCATAACAACCTCATCCCCTCTCGTTTAATAGAGCCATTTCTTGATATCGCCCTTACCCGAAAGCACGGCGCCCTGTCGGCGAAAAGCCCAGCACATATAGGAAACGCTAACGAAGTAGGAAGCAGGAAGCCGATTTAAAGCTCCGGCTTTGATCCCCATTAACGTGGTTTTGCCTCCGAACCCCATCGGACCAATGCCTAGCTGATTGGCGGCCTCCGTACAGGACTCCTCTATCTCGGCGAGAACAGGATCAGGGTTCTTGTCAGTCATCTTGCGAAGAAGCTGAACTTTGCTTTCCATGTAGCTACTGCCGCGATCTCCGCCGATCGCGACGCCGAGAATACCTGGCCCGCAACCCTTGCCTTGCGCGTTGTGAACCGCGTCCAGAATACATTTCTTGATGCCCGCGATATCGCGACCCGCGCCGATCCTGGAATCCGGCAGGCTGTATTGCACGCCCATGTTCTCGCAACCGCCCCCTTTCAGAATCACCCGAACATCAAGGTAATCTTTTTTCCAAGGTTCGAGATGAAGAGCCGGAGATCCCGGGCCTACATTCGTCCCGCTGTTTTTCCCGGTAATGCTATCCACGCTGTTCTGGCGGAGATACCCCTTCTTTGTCGCGGTCACGACAGCTTTGCGAATAACTTTCGCCAGCCCTTCAGCATCCAGCCGCATCGGATAATGAACATAGACGAGGATACTGCCGGTATCCTGACAAATGGGCTGACTCTTCTGCTTCGCGAGCGTGATGTTCTTGTCGACGATTTCCAAAGCATACTTGGCGTTCGAGCCGCTCTCTTCGTCGCCGAGTCCTTTCTTCAGGAGATCGGTCACGTCTTTCGGCAGTTCACAGGATGTTTTACGAATAATTTCGATAAAGGCTTCCAGAAATTTCTTCTGCTGAGCGCTATTCATAAATTCCCTCCGGGGTAATGCGTCGACCTTAACGCGGCAGAGTCGGATGAACAACTGGGAAGGAAAAAAACAACGACTCACGAACTAGCCGTGGCCGCCCATGAGAAAGCCATCCGCCTGGGTCCGTTCATCTCGCACCGCGGTATTTTCGGCGAAAAACCGCCTCGCTTCCTCCCAAAGGACGTCTGGTTCCGGAATCGTGAAGACCTTTTTTCGGAACTCATGGCAGCCGGAAAATCCGGACGAAAACCAGGCCAAGAACTTCCTGGCCTGCAGAAGGGCGGTACGGGAAGGATAAAATTCCATGAAAAGCCGGTTCAGCTCATCAATCAAACGAAGATAGTGCTCTGGAGCCGGACGTTTCACTTCTTCCCCGAACCAAAGCGCGCGGGACTGTTCGAAGATAAAGGGGTTGCGAAGGGCCGCCCGGCCGATCATGACGGCATCGACGCCGTATTGCTTCATCTTTAAAACCCCAAGCTCGGGCGTAGTGATATCGCCGTTCCCAATAACTGGGATCGAACTTCGCGCTTTCACCTCACCGATAAGATCCCAATCAGCCGTTCCGCTGTAACCTTGTGCGCGCGTCCTTGCGTGAAGCGCCACCCACGTGACCCCTGAAGCCGCAGCGACCCGGGTCACCTCCAGCGCGTTTCGGGAACTGGCGTCCCAACCGCTTCTGATTTTGATCGTGACCGGGATATTCACGGCGCGAACCACCTTGACCAGGGTATGTCCCAAAGACACAAGGTCCCGGCACATGGCCGATCCGCCTCCCTTCTTGACGACCTTCGGAACAGGGCACCCGAGATTCAGATCGACAAAATCAGCCCCAAGGCTTTCAATCGTCCGCGCCGCTTGCGCGAGGCGCTCGGCGTCCTCGCCGAAAATCTGAAGCCCGATCGGGCGCTCTTCCTCGTGGAAACGCAAAAGTGAACGGGTTTTTTCACCGCCGTAGAACAGCCCGTTCGCGGAAACCAGTTCGGAGCACACCAGCGCGCACCCGTGGCGTTTCATCAGCCGACGAAAGGGGGAATCCGTTATACCCGCCATCGGAGCGAGCAGAAAAGGGTGAGCGATTTCGAAGGGACCCAGTTTCATCGGACTAATGCTTCAGCCCCTCGATTTCGGCGCGTTCTTTCGGAGCATCCGCCGTCAGCACTTCGCAGCCGCCGGGGGTGATGAGGATATCATCTTCGATTCGGATCCCGATCTCCCGATATTCTTCCGGAACATCGGGATCACTGGGTTGAGCGTAAAACCCAGGCTCAATCGTAAACACCATGCCCGGTTCAAGCGTTCGTGGCTCGCCCGACTTCGTGATGTAGAGCCCGACATCATGCACATCCATTCCGAGATAGTGACTGGTGCGATGCGGATAGAACCGGGAATAGCCGTTTGATTTCAAAATTTCTTCCCGGTTCCCCTTCAGGAGCCCCAATGACAATAACCCGTCCGTGATCACCTCGCAGACGTGCTGATGAATGGCGGCGAGAGTGGTTCCCGGTTTTGACATCGCGATCGCTTCTTTTTGGGAGCGCAGAACGAGGTCATAAGTCTTGGCTTGCGCGGCAGTGAATGAACGTCCGACCGGGAATGTCCGCGTAATATCGGAACAGTAATAATCAAACTCGCCTCCCGCATCGATCAGGAGGAGCTCGTTGTCTTTGAGGGGCTGGTTATTCAGGCGGTAATGAAGGCAAGTCGCGTTTTTTCCGCCCGCGACGATGCTGCCATAGCCGACCCGCTGACATCCGTGTCTGCGAAAAGAATAATCAATCAGCGCCTCGATCTCAAACTCGTTCATGCCCGGTCGGACCTCTGTCATGGCCATCTTGTGAGCGAGCGCCGATACTTGGCTCGCCTTGCGGAGGGCGGCGACCTCTTCCGACCTCTTGAAAAGGCGCATTTCAGCGAGCGCTTCGTTGGGATCGGAAATGGGAAGAAGGGATCTTCCGCTCCGTCCGGCACTCGCTCGGTGAACGTCGACCTGCGCGATCACCCTGCGGTCAATCGCCTCGTTGAGACCGACCCGATAGTAAATCCGCTCGGCTCCTTGGAGCAGTTCGGGAAGTTTTTTGTCGAATTCCTCGGTAACGAACGCATCGTCTGCCTGAAACACGTTACGGGCGCCATCAACTCCGTAGCGCTCACCTTCCCACATCTCGCGAGTGGCATCTCGCCGACGCACGAATAACACCATCTTCGAAGGGACACTTCCGGAGCCGGCCGTCAAGACCAGGAAAGATTCCGGTTCCTCAAAACCCGTCAGGTAAAAAAAGTTACTTTCTTGCCTGAAGCCGTATGGCACATCGGGGTTACGCAAAACCTCGCTGTTCGACGGAAAGATGAACACGGCGCCTGGATGTGATTGAATCAGAGCATCACGGCGGGACTTGAAATGAGCGGGTACGTGTGAGAGCAACATAGTACTCGCACTCTATATGATGAACTCCGAAAATGCCATGACCAGCCCGCCCAAGAAGAACCTGAAAGGGATTGTTTTTGATCTCGACGGGACGCTCGTTGACTCACTTTCCCTTACATTCGATGCCTTTAATCACGGCATTATGAATCAGGGCGGGAAACATCACACCCCCGAAGAACTCATCAAGTACTTCGGAACGGGAGAGGGCGAAATCTTTGCGCAAATCGTCGGCCCTGAACGCGCGGAAGCTGCTTACGCGGCCTCCCGTGGTTACCTCGAAACACATATCGACGCGGTCCCACTGCACCGGGGCATCGACGAACTGCTCTCCGCTGTAAAGGCGGCGGACGTTCCTGTCTCGATCTTCACGGGACGAAGCTGGAACACGACCGAGATCATTTTGAAATATCATCACTTGCTCGAGAACTTCGTTACCGTGATCGCCAACGATCACGTTGACCATCCCAAGCCATCGCCAGAAGGCCTGCTCCTCGCCGCTGAGAGAATGAGAATGGAACCAAGCGAAATCCTTTTCATCGGCGACTCCCCCGTGGACATCCGAGCGGCGCACCGAGCAGGGGCGCAAGGGGTCGCGGCGACTTGGGACCTTCTGGCCAACCGGGAACATCTGAAAGAAGTGGAGCCCCACCACTGGGCTGAAAAACCACAGCAAATCTGGGAGCTTTGGCGTCGACTTTCAAGAAACTAAATCATTCTAGTTGAGTGATTTGACACACCGGGTTAACGCTGGTATTTCTCTGGTCGGCTAAGTCGTCAACTAACTTGGAGATACCCGTGTGCATCCCGTCCTGATCATCTTGTCCGGTTTCATTTCTGTTTTTTCGATGGATCTCCGGGCCGCCCATCCGGTGTGCGAAGCCAATCAAATTTCGAAATTCGTAATCGCGACGGGGCGAAACGATTCCGCCGGCGATGACGAGTGCGAAAAATCGAACGGTGAACTTTCATCAGAAATTGAAGAAGCGATCACCTCGCTGGGAAAATCCAATCAACAAGTCGCCGAACTTTTCGACCTGACTCCGCTGGATCTTCTCCCCGACGGCCTGAAGTTCTATCTTTTTTCACATGCGCTCGGAACCTTCGCATCCTATTCGTGGGAAGGGGACATTCATCTTGGCTTCGTACCGCCTTGGAACGGAACGGGTCCGAACGCCTCCGTTTACACGCATGAACTCGGCCACTATCTTACGTTTCAGAAGAACGAACGTTTACCCTCCGTTCTTAAGGCCCTGAGCGCAGGCGCTCTTTTTCAAGAAACTTTTGCGGATTTCGTCGCACTCGCCGCGACGGGCCGTATCATCGGGCAGGAAGATGATTTACCGAGTTGCCTCTCGAACGCCCGGAGGATCATGCGCTTTCAATCTTACGATTACCCGATGGGGTATTTTGACAATTATTTCTCGAACAGAAGAATCAAAGCATGCTGTGAGTCCCTGAAGACGAAAGGAAAGCTCAACTCACGTACGAGAGGGATATGTGGCGACAACTTCATGAAAAAGACAATCCCGCCCATGGACCGCTCACCCCTCGTCGTGCCGGAAGAAAAGGAACTCAGGAAGTTCGGCTCCCTTATTTCGAAAATCGACCCCCACCAGTACGGCATTCCCCTGAATTCATTTTTCTACGCCTTAAGCCGACGAACGGGCCATAGCATGAAAGACCTTCTTGTGCCCGCGATTCGCGATGGAGAAAACAAATCAATACGGCTCAAATGCGAGATGCAAAAGGACGGCGTCACTTACTTTGAAGGCGAGAAAGCGGTCCCCTCCTTCGCTCAAATGGTGAAATCAGCCCGTGAGCAGATGCGTACAGAATCGGATCGCCGGGTTTTCGATGAACTCTGGAAAAGCCACGCAATGGATCGCGGCATTCCGGCCTATGACAACGAGTCGCTGGAGATCGCGCTCCGGAGCTTCTTCCAGGATTTCCTGAATTACCTTGATCCGCCAGAACCGGTTCTTCAGTGCAAAAGCACGCTTACCGGCGCCAGTGGCGACGGCGCGAGTGACACGGGGTTTACGGACCCCTCCTGCAGCGTCGTGTGCAGACGCTGAGCAGAGAATCCACAGATCAGTTCAAGATCTGCGAGTTGTTGTTGTTCGGGATAATATTCTGCTTCTCGATTTGAGTGCCCGGAAGTCCGTCACGTGAATCCGGTGTCTGCATCGAACGCGGCTGCTTCTCGAAATCCACGTAGGTATAGCCGTAAAGCACGCTTTCATAGAAGCTCAGAAGCTCGACACCCTCTTTGGGCTTAATCGCCCCTTCGCGAACCTTGGAATCGATCTGATCCTTGACCCGCTTTTCGAGATCCGTCGCGCTGTACTGGATCCATGAAAGGACGCCCGCGATGTTGTTACCTTTGATAACTTCCTCGATGTAATAACCACCCGGCTCCGTTTCATCCAGAAACACGTGGACTTCATTGACCCGGCCAAAGAGATTATGCAGGTCGCCCATGATATCCTGGTAAGCCCCCATCAGGAAAAACCCAAGGTAATAGGGCTCATTTTGCTTCAGGGTGTGAAGCGTCAGGGTGTCGCGAATATCCCGCAGGTCGATAAACTTATTGACCTTGCCGTCCGAATCACAGGTGATGTCGACAAGAGTGGCGGCGCGACTGGGTTCTTCGTCCAAACGATGAATCGGCGCGATCGGAAACAAATGCTGAATAGCCCAGTGGTCCGGAATGGATTGAAAAAGAGAAAAATTGCACAAGTAAACGTCTGCGAGGTGCTTGTTAAGCGCTTCGACTTCATCCGGAACATACTTCAGGCCCGTTGCGTTTTTGTGGATCACTTTGCAAATCTGCCAAAAAATGTGTTCGACCCGAGCCTTGTCCTCGAGGGAAAGGAAACCCAGCTTGAACATGCTCAGGGCTTCCTCTTTTCTCTGCAAAGCGTCGTGGAAATGTTCCAGTACGTTTTTCGGCGAGAGATTTTGGGAAAGGTACCGCATCTCCTTCACGACATCGTCTTCTTCCGGAGTCTCTTCCAACGAGAAGGGCGTCGCGCCGACTTCGTTGCTTCCAAAAACATTCACCACGAGGCAGGAGTGGTGAGCCACGATCGCCCGACCGCTCTCGGATACGATATTCGGCTCAGGAACCTCTTCGGACTGACAGATCTCTGAAATCGAGTAAACGACCGCGCTGACATATTCCGCAAGCGAATAATTGATCGAGCTACTCTCAAAGCTTGTTCTCGAACCGTCGTAATCAACACCCAAACCACCGCCAACGTCGATAAACTCGATATTGAGTCCCATCTGCCGAAGTTTGGAATAAACACGCGTTCCTTCTTTCACCGCTTCCTTGATGGTTTTGATGTTCGTTATCTGCGAACCGATGTGGAAATGAAGGAGCTTGAAACTGTCCTGCAGGCCTTCTTGCCGAAGGACATTGATCGCATGGAGCAGTTCGGGAGTCGTAAGACCGAACTTGGCGTTCTCGCCGCCGCTCGACTCCCATTTGCCGCTGCCTTTGGTCGAGAGCTTGGTTCTCATTCCAATGAGCGGAGTAACGCCGATTTCTTTGGCGATCGCGAGGATCTGATAGAGCTCAGTCAAGCGCTCGATGACGATGATGACGCGCTTACCGACTTTGAGCGACATCAGCGCGGTCTTTAAAAACGCGTAGTCTTTGTAACCGTTACATATAATGAGGGAATCGGGCGAAAGATTCATCGCCACGACCGCTGTCAATTCGGCTTTCGACCCGGCTTCGAGGCCAAAATCGTAGGGCCGCCCGGCATCCACGATCTCCTCGACCACTTCGCGCATCTGATTCACTTTGATTGGGTAGACGCCCTGATAGCGCCCTTTATAATTAAATTCCGCAATCGATTTCCGGAATGCTTCATTGAGAGCCACGACTCTGTGTCGGATGATATCCTGGAACCGGATCAGGACTGGCAATCCCATTCCTTGAGCGCGGATCTCCTCAACAACACTCGCGAGGTCAATCCCGAGGCCTTCGCCACGTTTCGGGTGAACGGTCAGATTACCCGCCGGGTTGATACTGAAATACTGGTCGCCCCAGTTCTCAATATTGTACAACTTCAGTGAATCGGAAACTCCCCACGTTTTCATGAGAAGCCCTCTATCACTTCAGATAAATTATCGCAAAGCGCAATTCACAGAAAAGCGTTTCTACTCGTCATGCCGATCCAGCATCTTCAGACGAAGATCACAGGTGCCGGTGAACTCGTGCTTCTCAGCTCGCTGACGAGGGGCTTGTTCCATCATCCGACGAATCCCAGGGACGTTGACCCGGATCATTTCCTTTACGGCCGAATCGTTCGGAGTGTGAGTGTATCCGAGTTCGAACAACAGCGACCAGGCCCCATGTTTCCAGAAGGCGTAGTCCTCAAAAGTCCCATTCGCCGGGTAGATCACCTCGGAGGAATTACCCACCTGATACTTGCTTTCGACAGTCGCGGCCTGAGCCAGCTGAAGGAAGAGGTCGTCGTAAGGGGTCGAAAGATCATGGGTCGAAAATCCCCAGGGGTAGACCACGGCAGGAGACCATGTATGAAGGGTCGCCACAGACACAATCTGCTCCTGATCCATAAACCGGGCCAAAGCGGCCGTGGATTTGAGCTTGAATGGCCCCTCCCCTCCGCATGGCCCCGGATAATCCCGGTTCGCATCGAAATAGGAGCCGTTCACTCTCTCCCATCGCTGGCGAAGATCGTAACCCGACGTATTCAGAACCGGGATGACATAAATCGTCTGGCCCAAAATGGGGCTCTCGGCGAGGGAAGTCGCAAGCGCTTTGGCAACTTCAGTTGAGCCGTATTCATTCCCATGGTGAGTCGCTACCACGAGATTCTTAACCGGGCCCTGCCCTATTGCGAGGCCCTCGATAGGCAGGCCAGCGTCCGAATCACCGATGGAGACGACTTTCGCGTGAGCGGGGAACCGGGCCGCGAGGTTTGCCAGGAGCGCACGGACATCTTTGTACTTTTCTGGGGCTGCCTGAACCTGGGTCGCGAACAGCGAAGAGGTGACTAGGGCGGTGCTGAATAGAACGCCGACGGATCTGCGCATGAAACTTCCTCCATGAAGTTTTGAACTGCGAAACTATGATTTCTCAATGGTAGCCCCGGATCGGGCAGCTGAATATTAAATTCTGCGCAGGACTGTAAGCCGGGTTCTGTCTTCGCGACTGCCTTTTCAGGCGTCACGGAGGCGACCATTCCTCTGGGAAGCGTGTTACCACGCCCCTCAAGCGGCCTTACCCGGGAGCATCGGCCAAGCTGACCTTATCGCTCCCCTATTTGGCCTTGCTCCAGGTAGGGTTTGCCGTGCCGTCCCCGTCGCCGTGGACGCGGTGGGCTCTTACCCCGCCGTTTCACCCTTGCCGCGAAACCCGAAAGCCCGCGGCGGTTTACTTTCTGTTGCACTTTCCGTCGCCCTCCGAAGAAGACGCCTGGCCGTTAGCCAGTACCCTGCTTTAATGGAGCCCGGACTTTCCTCCCGCGTTCGGTTTTAGCCGTTCGCCAGCGATCGCCCGTCCTGCGCATACCGTTCATAGCACTTCCCCGGGAGAAGTTCTATGCGGCCATGACAAAATCTTCTACCCTGGTAAGCCTTGGGAATGTTAAGCAGGATCCATCCTTAAAACATCTTTTACTCACTGACACGAAACCAGAGGAGCATTTTATGAGTCAGCCCCCCAACACGCCAAAAACCTCGATCAGCCCGGATCCATCGAACGACTATTTGCGAGCCGGAAAGAACCCGCTCGACTCGATTTTTCATCCGAAATCCGTAGCCGTCGTTGGTGCCACCGAAAAGCAAGGCAGCGTGGGCCGGACGATTCTCTGGAATCTGCTTTCGAATTCCTTTGGCGGGACGATCTATCCGATCAATCCCAAGCGGCCGAACGTCCTCGGAATCAAGGCCTATCCTGATCTTCGCGCAGTCCCGGACAAAATTGACCTCGCGGTCATCGTCACGCCGGCGACAGCCGTCCCCGCCGTCATGGAAGAATGCGTCGCGATCGGCGTCAAAGGCGCCATCGTCATTTCAGCGGGCTTCAAAGAAACCGGTCCCGAAGGTCTCAAGCTCGAACAGGACACCATTGCAGCCGCTCGTCGCGGCGGAATCCGGGTCATCGGCCCGAACTGTCTCGGAGTCATGTCACCGATTACCGGGCTGAACGCGACTTTCGCGACTGCGCTCGCCCGGCCGGGAAACGTCGGCTTTATCAGTCAAAGCGGCGCGCTCTGCACCGCGGTTCTCGACTGGAGCTTCCGCGAAAACGTCGGATTCAGCTCATTCATGTCGATCGGTTCGATGGCTGACGTGGATTGGGGCGATCTCATTTATTATCTCGGCGATGATCCAAACACGAAGAGCATCGTCATCTACATGGAAACCATCGGCAACGCGAACTCCTTTCTCGCCGCGGCCCGTGAAGTGGCGCTCAACAAGCCGATTATCGTGATCAAGGCGGGACGTACGTCGGCCGCCGCGAAGGCCGCCGCTTCCCATACCGGTTCGCTGACCGGCAGCGATGACGTTCTCGACGCCGCTTTCCAGCGCTGTGGCGTTCTGCGCGTGAACACGATCGCCGAATTGTTCTACATGGCCGAAGTGCTTTCGAAGCAGCCGCGCCCGAAAGGTCCACGAATGACGATCGTCACGAACGCCGGCGGTCCCGGCGTCCTCGCGACGGACGCCCTCATCAGCAGCGGAGGCGAGCTGGCCACGCCTTCACAGAAGACAATCGAGCAGCTGAATACGTTTCTGCCGGCAGCCTGGAGCCATAGCAATCCGCTCGACGTTCTCGGCGACGCCGATCCCGTCCGTTACGCCAAGACCCTCGAAATCGGCGCAAAAGACGCGAACAGCGACGGCCTCCTCGTGATTCTCACCCCGCAGGCCATGACGGACCCCACCCAGACCGCCGAACACCTGAAACCCTATGCGGCGTTCGAAGGTAAACCGGTCCTCGCGAGCTGGATGGGCGGCGTGGATATCGCGGCAGGCGAGGAGATTCTGAACAAGGCCGGAATCCCGACTTTCCCGTATCCCGATACGGCCGCGAAGGTTTTCAGCTACATGTGGAAGCACAGCCAGTCGATTCAGTCCCTCTATGAAGTCCCGTCCCTCCCGGCGGAACTGAAAGGCGGCGACGCGACCGCGAAAGCCGAGGCTGAGAAAATGGTGAACAAGGTTCGGGCATCGGGCCGTACGATCCTGACGGAGCATGAATCCAAGCAGCTCCTGTCTATGTATGGAATCCCCACGGTCGACACCCGGATCGCGAAGAACGAAAGCGAAGCGGTGAAGCTCGCTGCGGAAATCGGCTTCCCGGTCGTTCTGAAACTCTATTCCGAAACAATCACCCACAAGACGGATGTCGGCGGCGTGCAACTCAACCTGCGTGAAGCCGATTCCGTGCGAGCCGCATTCAAAAATATCGAAAAGTCGGTCCGCGAGAAGGTCGGTGCCGAGCACTTCCTCGGTGTCACGGTTCAGCCCATGATCAAACTGGATGGTTATGAAATCATCCTGGGCTCGAGCCAGGACCCGCAGTTCGGCCCGGTGCTCCTCTTCGGAATGGGCGGCCAGCTCGTCGAAGTCTACAAAGACAGTGCGCTCGCTCTTCCTCCGTTGAACACGACGCTCGCGCGCCGAATGATGGAAAAGACGAAAGTCTATACAGCGCTCAAAGGCGTTCGCGGACGCAAGCCCGTTGATCTGAACAAGCTCGAGCAGCTCCTCGTACGGTTCAGCCAGCTCGTCACGGATCAGCCGTGGATCAAGGAAATCGACATCAACCCGATGATTGCCGGCCCTGAGATGATCCTGGCCCTCGACGCGCGCGTTGTGGTCTATGACCAGAAAACCACGGCGGCTGAATTGCCGAAGCCGGCGATTCAGAGCTATCCCACTCAGTACGTGTCGTCAGTGAAAACCAAAAACGGCACGGCCGTGACCTTGCGGCCGATCCGTCCCGAAGACGAGCCGCTCCTGGTCGCCTTCCACAAGGCCCTTTCGGATGCAAGCGTCTACTCCCGTTATGCGGAACGCCTGAATTTGAACGAGCGGACCACTCACGAGCGCCTGATCAAGATGTGTCATATCGATTACGATCACGAGATGGCACTCGTCGCGACGAAGACGGGCACGAACGGCGACGAAGTGATCGCCGCCGGCCGGCTCAGCCTCGTTCGAGGCACGAAGGAAGCCATCTTCGCGCTCCAGGTCACCGATTCCATGCAGGGCCAAGGCGTTGGACACGAAATGCTCCGTCGTCTAATCATGATCGCGAAGGACAAGAAGATGTCCCGCGTGATTGCGGTCATGCTGCCGGACAACAAAGCCATGAAGCACATTTGCGAACGCGAAGACTTCAAGGTGACGATGAACGAAAAAGACGGCGTTCTCAACGCGCAGTTGTCGATTTGACACACGCCGATCCGGTGCTGAATTGACATAAAAAAACCCCGGTCGCCTTTCGGTGACCGGGGTTTTGTGTTCTTACGCTCACTTCAGAGCGGCTTTGAAGCCGTTCCAGTTCGCCGGGCTCAGCCCGTCGTCACTTCGGAATTCTTGCCATTGTCAGTCGCGACAGCCTCTCCGGCCGGCACCGGGATATAGAGGATGCGGTGACAGCTCGGACAGGAATGGAGCTCCGCGCCCCGCTGGATCATGTTATAGAGCTGCGGCGGTACCATCATATTGCAGCCCTTGCAGCGTCCTCCGAGTGCGGGAACAATCCCGAGCCCGCCTCGTGCCGCGCGAACGCGATCGTACTGAGCAAGTAGCCGCCGCTCTACTTTTGCCGTAAAGGCGGTCCGTTCTTTCATGAGCACGCCGATCTCTGAATCGAACTGAGTATTTTGCCCGGCCACGGAGGTGCCTTTTTCTTTTCGTTCCAGTTCGATTTTTTCGTACTCGGTCGTGAGTGTCTGAATCTCTTTGTTCACACCGTCGAGTTCGAGCGAGGTCTTCTTGATCTGCTCTTCGAGCGAGACATTCATTTTATTGAGCTGCTCGATTTCCTTGTTTACGGCCGCATATTCCTGGGAATTCTGGACCGCTTCAAGCCGCGTCGTGGATCGCGCAAGCCGATCCTTGTTGAGATCGAGAGCCGCTTGCGCCTGGCGCTGCAGCTTCTCAATTTCAGAAGCCGCGTTTTTCTTGACGTCAACAGACGTCTTTAGGCGATGGAGTGAATCGTCGAGGGTCTTGAGAAGACCCGGGAGCGCTCCCTGATTCTTTTTCAAGCTATCGATCTTAAGATCCAATTCCTGGAGTTGTTCTAAAGCTCGGAGCTGTTCTTTAAAGGGAACGGGTTGAGTCACTTCTTTCCTCCTGTCGAAAGTCTCTGGGTTGCCTGATCAAGGCCGACCGACCGAAGGCCAAGCTCAGAAAGCCAGCCCTTGATCGTCGGCACGAAAAACTTCTCACTCTGTCGATGCCCCAGCTCCAGAACCATCATCCCTGCTCGCGCGCCTCCCAATGCAACGTGATAACCGGCTTCACCGGTGATCATGAGATCGCATCCTATCGCGGAGGCAGCATTCAGAAACGAAGCTCCCTTGCCGGCAACAAACGCGACTTTCCTTATGAGGCGCGCGCTGCGGAAGGGAGGGTCTGTCAGCCAGAAGCCTTCGATATTAAAGAGTCGATTAACACTTTTGGCGACCTCTGAAAAGGGTTTGGGTGAAGGAAATTGTCCCCAGAACCCATATCCCAGTCCTTTCACGATTCCGAGCGGTGCGGGCCGTTGCTCGACCGGGATAAGATCATACGCGATTTCCTCATATGGATGCGCGGCTCTCATCGCGGCAAGAACCGGCTCCTGCAGACCGCGCGGAAACACTGTTTCAAGACGAATTTCCCGAGCATTTTCGAGCATTCCCGGTTTGCCAAGAAAAGGTTGAGAGTCAGAACTGCCGCGAAAAGTGCCCTCCCCCTCCGTTCCGAAGGTGCAGAAATCGTAATTTCCAATCTGGCCCGCTCCCGCGGCGCAAATCGCGGCACGCAGGGCATCAATATGCGTATTTGGAATAAAAACGACAAGCTTCAATAGAGATCCCGAAGACTTATCGAAAAGCCTTCCGCCTGCTCGAACTCCAAGGCCTTTGGCGACGACGTCCACCACCTCCAGCGCGCACTGATCAAAATTCGTATGACAAGACGCAATCGCGATTCCATTCCTGATTGCTTCAAAGACAAGTCCGCCCGTTGAGCGATCCGCGACGACTCGGGAAAGCCCCTTGCCTGCAGGGAAAATACACGGGTGATGATTGATGATCATCCGGTATTTCTTTTTTATCGCTGTCGCGATCACATCAGGAGTCAAATCAATTGAAACCACCGCGCCATCGGTTTTCCACGCCGGATCACCCGCTAAAAGTCCGACATTATCCCAAGCTTCGGCCGTCCCTGAGGGCGCGCGCGACTCAAGGTTTGCGACAATTTCAGCAACCGTTCTTTTTTGCATTTGCGTCTCCTGAGACGGTCAAGTCGACTTCTCGATCTCGAGGCCAAGATTCGTCCATGCACGGAGGCCTCCTTCAACATGAACCACGTCGGGCAAGCCGATGTGATTCAAAGTTCGAACTGCCGTGGCGTTCCAGCAGATATAGACCCGGGAAGCCCGCCAAAATTCCTTGAGATGAAACCCGAGCTCCGAGGCGGGAATATTCCGCGCCCCGGGGATGTGACCGCCCGCGAATTCTTCCCGCTCCCGGACATCGATGAACAACGCACCCGGATCGGGATTTTTGATCTTTTTGGCGAACTTTTGCATGCTGATCGTGGCCATCGGCTCATAGCCGGGGCCGTGGGGCCGATGCCGGTTACCCGGCTCACGCCATGGGGTCCCCAGGGGAGCGACATCCAAGTTGAATTGAAGTCGGCTTGAAGCTTCAGAATCGGGCCGCTGCAGACGATCCTGGGACTTCAATGCGATGAATTCCTCCTGCGAAAGCGATCGCCATTCGGAGTTCTTCTTCAGTTCCGCGTCGATCGTTGAAAAAAGAAGATCCTGCGTATCGTGAGCGGGAAAAACGAGCGTGGAACCCGGAATTTTCGAGAACACCCCGCTGAGGCTTTTCCACATTTCCCCTGGATCAGCACCATCGAAATCAACACGTCCCGTCTTGCCAATCAGAAGCGTGTCACCTGAAAAGAGCATCCCATGACCGTTCAGAACGATGGAATCAGCGGTATGTCCGGGCGACGCCAGAACTCGAAACCGAATCCCGCCCAAAATGATGTCATCCGCAGCTGATCCGTCGCACGCGAACCTCAGCGTGGGCCGGGTGCTTTTGGTCAACGCCGACATGAGAATCTCGGAACCGTATTCGGACCTGAAAAGATGGGTGGCGGAAAAATGATCACAGTGGAGATGCGTGTCGAGCGCAAATTTCACCTTGAGCCCGCTCTGCGCGATGACAGCGCGATAATCCGTCATCAAGTCCAGACCCGGATCGATGATAATGGCTTCTCGTGTGTGATGATCATGGACCAGATAGGAAAGGCAACCGTCAGCCCTGAACTGCTTGATCCCGACCTGAGTTTGGATGTCATCGGTCATAGGTGATCCTGAAAGATTACCCGCTCAGAGCATGAGGGGTCAAGAATTCCAGATGTTTTGATGCCTTGCGCCGCAATCTCCTCCGTGGCAAAGTGGATCAGCATCATGGCCACTGTTCACGTTCCCATCCTCGTCAGGCCAATTCTCGAGACCCTCCTCGAAGCGTTTCGGGAGCACTCCGTGCAATCGACCGGCTCTCAATCGCAACCCGCGTGGTTCGTCGACTGCACGCTGGGCGGCGGAGGACACACGGCGGCCTTTCTTGAGGCTTTCAAAAACGATCCACTGCTGCGCGAAACGAAGGTGATCGCGTTTGATCAGGACAAAGTTGCCGTCGAATCGGCACGCATGCGTTTCGCCGCAGACATTGCCGCTGGTCGCCTTGAAATCATTCAGAGTCGATTCAGCGATGCCGAACCATTCCTGCGGGACCGGCTGGTCCTCGGCCTGATGGCGGACCTGGGCTTTTCGAGTGATCAACTGGAGGACCCGTCCCGCGGCCTGAGTTTTCTGGCTGACGGGCCTTTGGATATGCGCCTGGACCCCTCTCAGGGAACGAGTTGCCGCGACTATCTCGCCGGTATTTCCGAAACGGAGCTAGAGAGAGTCTTGCGGGAATACGGAGAGGAGCGGTTTTCCCGGCGAATCGCGGCGAGAGTGATCGAGTACCGCAACCGGGAAGGCGCGCCCGCGACGACCCAGGCCCTGCGAACCCTCGTCGTCCAGGCGATTCCCCCCGCAAGACGGCACGGGAGGATCCATGCGGCCACCCGCACGTTTCAGGCGCTCCGGATCGCGGTGAACCGGGAACTCGAAGAACTCGATTGTCTGCTGGATCATGTTATACTTTCCCTACGACCGGGGGGGAGGGTCGCGATCTTGAGTTTTCACTCGCTTGAAGACCGTCGCGTGAAGCACGCGTTCCGTTCAACGGACTTTCGCGCTCTGACGAAAAAGCCGATCATCGCGGATGACGAGGAAATCGCGAAAAATCCACGCGCTAGGAGCGCGAAGCTTCGTGTCGCCGAACGTATTTCGGCGAAAGGGGCCTGACCCATGGGATTACGGTACTGGATGCCGCTCTGGGTGGTTCCCGTTCTGATTGCCATGGCGACTGGAACTGTCTGGCTCCGACTCACGATCATTCGAACGACTTACGAGATCAATCAAGCCAATCGCGAGATCCGCGAACTTCATCAGGAACGGGAAAAAGCTGAATTGAAATTCACGGAACTCCGATCTCCACGACGGCTCGAACTTCTTGCCAGGAGCAGATTCACTTTAACCCAGCCCCGCGCCGATCAGATCATTCACCTCGGTACCAAACCAACCAGCCCTCGCCGGGGAGTTTCGCATGGTCGGTAACCCGATCTCCAACAGTGAGTCGAATCCCTTTAAAACCCGGCTGACGCTGTTAATGATCTCATGCCTGGTTTTCGCCGGTGCGATTCTCGGGCGGGCAGGCTGGGTGCAGATCAAAAAAGATTCACGCCTGGAACACATGTCGAGGCGACAGTTTCAATCCAAAGTCCTCGTACGTCCACGCCGCGGCGCGATTCTCGATCGAAACGGCGAGCCGCTCGCGATCAATTCAGAGATCAGCAGTCTCGCGGCGAATCCGCTTAAGATCAGAAATCCGAAAATGCTCGCGCGGCTGCTCGCCAAGGCCACCGGAGTTCCTTACGCCAAACTTCTCCAGCGGCTTCGGGAAAAGAAAGAATTCATCTGGATCAAGCGGCATATCCCGGAGGCGGAACTGAGTCGTCTGAAGAAGTGGCGCGTGATGGATCCGGATGGCGATCTGGTCAGCGGGCTTTTTCTGGTGAAGGAGAGTCAGCGAGTCTACCCGCACCACGAACTCGCGGCCCACATTCTCGGTGATGTGAATATCGACTTGGACGGCCTTGAAGGAGTGGAGCTCAGGATGAACGAGCGCCTCAGGGGCAAGGTCATTTCCGTCAGTGCGATCAAGGATGCGCTCGGCAGGCCGACCTTTATCGATGCGGTTGCGGCGAAACACGTCCAGGACGGCGAGCCGGTAACTCTGACCATCGATGCCTCCCTTCAATTCGCCGTCGAGGAGGAACTCCGAAACGCGGTCCACAAGGCGAATGCGCGCGCGGGCAGCGTTCTCGTGATGAATGCCGTCACCGGCGAAATCCTCGCGATGGCCAACGAACCGTCATTCGTGCCAAATCAGAAAGGCAACTCAGCCGATCGTCGTCGAAATCGTCTCGTCACCGATGGGTTTGAACCCGGCTCGACGCTCAAAACCATTCTGGTCGCGAGCGCCCTTTCAAACGGCTGGAAACTTTCAGATCACATCTGGGGCGAGCGCGGCCAGTTCCAAGTGCAAGGCAAAAAGATTTCAGAAGCCGAAGCTCACGAAAAATTCGAATGGCTGACGCTCAAGAAACTTCTGAAAGTATCCAGCAATATCGGAGCCGCGAAGCTCGCGCTTAAGCTCGGCGCCGATCGTTACTACAACTCCCTCCAAGCGTTCGGTTTCGGGGCAAAGACCAATGTCGGCTTCCCCGGTGAAATAGCCGGCCGTATCCCTTCGCGCAAATCATGGCAGCCGCTCTCACTCGCGAATATCGGCTTCGGCCAGGGAATCCTGGTTACCCGTCTGCAGATGGCGCGGGCCTACGCAACGATTCTCAACGGCGGCTGGCTCGTTCAGCCCACCCTGGTGAAAGCCCCCCCCGAGGCCGTAAAACCCGAACCACCCCGTCGCATTCTTTCGGAGAAGGCCTGCCATCAGCTGATTGAAGCATTGGAGGCGGTAACCCAAGACGGCGGCACCGGGACAAAGAGCGCGCTGGAAGGATACCGGGTTGCGGGAAAAACCGGCACTGCGCAGGTGGTTGAGCCCGGCACCGGAAGCTATTCCCGATCAAAATTCATAGCATCTTTCATCGGTTTCGCGGTCGGGGTCGAACCGAAATTCGTGATTTTGACCACGATCGACGAACCGCGCGGCATCTACTACGCGTCCGAGACCGCCGCGCCCCTCTTTCGCCAGGTTCTCAACGCGGTCGCCAATCGTTTCAGTCTCCCTACGACCGTTCCGCTCAATACGACACCCCAGATTCTCGCGAAAAAAGCCGGAGAACCCGCCCCCGTGATCAATGAAACCATCCGTGTTACCCAGGCCAAATCAACCCAGGGTTTGGTCCCCACGCTCGTTCCGGCACTCGTGCCAGCTTCCCTGGAATTTGAGATTCGGGGTCCAGCTCTCGCCGGCAAGGCAGCTGAGTTGAACGCTCCCCTGGCGGAGAATGAACTGCCCGCGGAGCAGTCAGATTCCAATTTCGCCTGGAGCATGCCAGCCTTAACCGGACTCACCCCGCGCGAGGCGATTCGGATGTTGCAGGGCCACCGATTCCGTCTCGAAATTCGCGGCATGGGGCTGATCCAGACACAGTTCCCGCCTGAGGGAAAAGCCATTTCGGAGAATGGAACGATTCGCCTTCAACTCACCGAGGACCTCTGATGGGCGAGAATCCCAGACCTCTTCTTAAGGATGTTCTGCGACCGTTCGCGCCCGGTGAGATCGCGACAATCCCTTCCGGGTTGCTCGAAAGGCCGGTTACTTCGGTCACCGCCAACTCGCGCGACGTAAAACCAGGTTCCATTTTCGTGGCGATTCGCGGGACGAACCAGGACGGGCACGCGTTTGTTCCGGAAGCGTTGCGGAACGGGGCGACGCTGATTGTCGGCGAGAGTCCTCCGACCGCCGCCGTTCCGTTCCTCAGAGTGGCTGATGCCAGGGTCGCGCTCGCTCAACTCGCCGCGAGTTATTATCAATTCCCCTCTCTCAGCCTATTCGTCATTGGCGTTACCGGAACAAGTGGCAAAACGACGACCACTTACCTGATCGAATCCATTCTCACCGCTTCCGGCATACCCACCGGAATCATCGGAACGGTGAACATCAGGTATGGGAATCATATCTTTCCAGCCGAACAGACCACACCCGATGCGGCCGAAATACAGCGCCTTCTCTCGGAAATGAAAGCGGCAGGGTGCAAAGCCGTGGTCATGGAAGTGTCTTCACACGCTCTTCGACAAAACCGGACAGCCTACGTCGCGTTCGATGCGGCGGTTTTCACCAACCTTTCAC
>Ga0208375_1000755_pt1 | contig 42154 bp, 54 predicted proteins | sample RifOxyD1_FD_184038 | JGI IMG/M metagenome (GOLD analysis project Ga0208375, IMG submission 184038) | Soil microbial communities from Rifle, Colorado - Rifle Oxygen_injection D1 (SPAdes) | ecosystem: Environmental > Terrestrial > Deep subsurface > Rock core/Sediment | place: Rifle, Colorado... | reverse complement strand
ATACTCACAAAAGATAAAAATATGTGGCTTACCAACAAAAAACGTTATCGTATTACAAACTTAACAAGTGTATCACATGTATCTGGACCTAGACATACCTGATTACTTGTGTGAGTTTGCATTTTTAAGAAAAGTTTGATATTATTAGAAATTATTATAATTAAATAAAGTATAAATATATATGAAAGCAGAAGTAAAAAAGTTGCCAAAATCGCAAATAGAAATAACTTTTGAAATAACAGCAGATGAATTTAAAGAGCACACAGAACATGCTTTAGAGCATTTAAAAGCTCATGTTAAGGTTGATGGATTTCGCCCGGGAAATGTGCCCTTGAAAATTGTTGAAGAAAAAGTTGGTCAAGAAACTTTGCTTATGGAAGCGGGTGACCATGCAGTAAAGCATGTTTATTATGATTATATCGCGCAAAATAAATTAGAAGTAATTGGTGAGCCAGAAGTTTCTATTGTAAAAATAGCCAAAGGTAGTGAATTTGTGTTTAAAGCAAAAATTACTGTTTTACCAGAAGTTGAATTACCAGATTATAAAGGAGTTGCTGGAAAAGTGAAGGGTAAAGATATAGAAGTCACAGAAAAAGAAATGCAAGAATCTATAAATTATTTGCAAAAAACTAGGGCTAAATTTTCGCAACAAGACAAAAAAGCAGAATTAAATGATTTTGTGGATATAGAATATTCTGCTCCAGAAATTAATGAAGGCAAAGTTATCAAAGATAGGTTCACTTTAGGCGAAGGTGGAATGATAAAAAGTTTTGAAGAAAATGTAGTTGGCATGAAAGCTGGAGAGGAAAAAGAGTTTACTGTTGATTTTCCAGATAACGCAACAAGAAAAGATTTAGCAAATAAAAAAGTTGTTTTTAAGGTAAAAATGATTTCTGTGCAAAAAATTGAATTACCAGAAATTAATGATGAGTTTGCTAAAACATTAGGTGCTTTTGACACGCTTGTTGCTTTAAAAGAAAGTGTAAAAGGCGGAATTACAGCTGAAAAAACAGAAGAAGAAAAACAAAGAAAAAGAGGAGAAATTTTAGAAAAGATTGCAGAAAAAACAAAAGTTGAATTACCAGAAAAATTAGTTGAATATGAAAAGGAAAGATTATTTGAAGATTTAAAAAATAATATTGCTTCAAGTTTTAAAATAAGTTTTGAAGAATATATGGCTTCTGTTAAGAAAACAGAACAAGAAATAAAAGATACATTTAAAATTCAAGCAGAAAAAAGATTAAAAAGTTTTTTGGTTTTGAAAGAAATTGGTAAAGTAGAAAATGTTAAAGTTGATGGAAAAGAACTAGAAGAAGAAATGAAAAAAGCTATGGCAATGTATAATAAAGAACAATTAGCCAAGATTGACACTGAGCAGTTAAAAGAGTATACTGAAGGTGTAGTTTTCAATGAAAAAGTTTTTCAAATCTTGGAAAATTTTTCAAAGTAAATTATACGTATTAATAGTATAATAAAAAAAGTATGGTTCCATTAAACATAACAATTACACAAGGAAAAAATATCCACAAAAAAATGGTGGAGTTTGATGTTGATCAGCTTGAAAGATTAGCTGCTGCTTTGGGTATGTTTAATCCAGATTTTTTGAAAAGATTAGATAAAGCCGAAAAAGACATTAAAGCCGGAAGAATAAGAAAAATCAATTCATTAAAAGATTTAGATAAGAAATAAATGGAAATTTTTGTTACAGAAGATTTTAAAAAAGATTATTCTTGTTTGCCAGAAGAAATTAAGAAAAAAGCAAAGAAACAAGAAAATATTTTTAAAGATAATCCTTTTTACCCTTCGTTACGTACGGAAAAATTGGTCCCAGAGTCAAGACAAGCTTGGAGTTTCCGCGTGGACAAAAAATATAGAGTTGTTTTTAAATTTTTAGGGGAAAGCAGAGTAGTTTTTATTGCCATCGGCCCACACGACTGGATTTATAAAATCAAATTTTAGAAAATAAAAATTATTATTAAATTTTAAAAAATATGGCAAAAAAAGTAACAATAGACAGTTTAGCGTTAATGATTGGAAAAGGTTTTGCTGGTGTAGACAAAAAATTTGAAGCTGTAGATAAAAGATTTGATGAAATGAGCAAAGATATTAATAAGCGCTTTGATAGAATAGAAAATATTTTGATTAAACAACAGAATGAAAGAATAGAAAAATTGGAAACAAGAATGCACCGACTAGAGGAGGCATTAGTTATAAAATAATATTGAATTTACAAAATCAAATTTTAGAAAAATAGTCTGTGAGAGCGGGCTGTTTTGTTGTAAAAATATACGACAAAAAGATCTAAAAAAATTTGACTTTGAAAGCGTAAAAGAGTATACTAAAGATAATAAAAAAATAAAAATAATTAACAATTTATGCCAATAGTACCAACTATTGTAGAAAGAAATCAGCGCGGTGAGCGCGCATACGATATATTTTCAAGGCTTTTAGAAGAGCGCATAATTTTTCTTGCGGGTCCTGTGACAGATATGAATGCAAATGTGGTAATAGCGCAAATGCTTTATTTAGCTTCAAAGGATTCCAAAAAAGATATTAAGCTCTACATCAATAGCCCCGGTGGTTCAGTTACAGCGGGTTTAGCAATTTATGACACTATGCAGTTTTTAAAGTGTCCGGTTTCAACAATTTGTATTGGGCTAACAGCTTCAATGGCAGCAGTTATTTTGGCAGCAGGCACTAAAGGAAAAAGATTTTCTTTGCCAAATGCTGAAATTTTACTTCACCAAGTAGCTGGCGGAGCTCAAGGACAGGCAGCAGATATTGAGATTACAGCAAGACAAATTTTGAAAATGAAAGAAAAGCTAAACCAGATTTTAGTAAAACACACAGGGCAGAAATTTGATAAGGTAGTTACAGATACTGACCGTGACTTTTATTTGACAGCAGAGGAAGCAAAAGAATATGGATTGATTGATGAAGTAATAGGAGGAAAATAAAAAGCTTTTTTCGCTCGGCAAATAAACTTTTTTTCCGATTGAGCCACTGCGGTGTGCTCAATTTGCCCGTCCGAGGCGGGCAACTTCCAAAAAAGTTCATTTGTCTCGCTTAAATAAAAATATATTGTATGAAAATGCTCACCCGCGCAAGCGAGTTTTTTTATTTTAAAATTTAGTAAAAAAAAGCCGACAGTCGTAACCGTCAGCTCGTGCGTTCGTTGATTTTGGCTCGGAAAGCCTACTCAACGCCTAATATCTCCAGAACTTTTTGAGGAACTTCGTCTTTGTTGCAACCGTAGTCGCAACCTGCATTTTGTAGCATTTCTACAAAGTACTCCTGACTTGAGTTTGCAAGAATCGGACCGTCAAAGCCCGCAACACGAATTGACTTGACCAAATTCATTGTGTTGGGCATATCCCCGGGGACACAACAGTCCATGACAATCAAGTCAAATTCAATTCCTGCGAATTCTGCGTCTTTGATGGTCAATGCTTGAACGATCTCGATCTTTCCATCGAGCTTTAATTTCCAAACACGTTGACGCTGAGAAGAGTCTTCAACAATCAGCACTTTTTTCATTGGTTTGTCTCCAAAAAGGACGGAGTGAGGGAGTCGCTACTAAAAATATAATACCAAATTAAATTTAAAAAGTCAAGGAAAATTGAGATTATTGCAATGATAATTACTGGATTCCCGCTTTCGCGGGAATGACAAGTTAGTTGTCATTGGAGTGAACTTAATATTATTAAAATTAAAAAATAAATTTATGGAACAAAATATTATTTTCTTAATTGTGGGGGTGGTGGCATTAGTACTGGGGGTAGTTGTTGGTTATTATGTTAGGCAATCAATAGCTAAAAAAAGAGCTGGCACATTGGAAGCTCGCCTTGAGAAAAGAGTAGCAGATGTAAAAGAGAGCACTGCTTTAATGATAAAAAAAGCAGAACAAAAAGCTTTTGAAATTAATGAAAAATCAGAGAAAGAAGTTGATCAAAGAAGAAAAGAGTTTTTAAGATCTCAAGAACTTTTGCTTTCAAGAGAAAAATTATTGGAAGATAAAATCTCTAACTTTGAGTCAAAAGAAAATGAGCTTAAAGACAAAGTTGAAAAAGTAAGAGCTATCAAGGATAGCTTAGATACTTTAAGAAAAGAAGCAGAAACAAAATTAGAAAAAGTTGCCAATCTTTCAAGAGATGATGCTAAAAAAGAGTTATTAGCTTTAGTAGAAATTGAAGCAGAAAAAGAAATTGTAGAAAAAATGAAGAAAATGGAAGAAAGGGGTAAAGAAAAATTAGATAAAAGAGCTCAAGAAATTGTGGCTTTAGCTATTCAAAAATGTGCAGTTAACCATACACAAGAATTGTCTACCACAACATTTATGTTGGCTTCAGAAGATTTGAAAGGTAGAATTATTGGTAAAGAAGGTAGAAATATTAAAACTTTTGAAAAAATAACTGGAGTAGAATTGATAGTGGATGAAACTCCAGATTCAATTGTTATTTCTTGTTTTAACCCAATAAGAAGACAAATAGCTAAATTAGCTTTAGATAAATTAGTTGCTGATGGCAGAATTCAGCCAGCTAAAATTGAAGAAAAAGTTGAAGAAGCAAAAGCTGAAATTTCTGCTAAAATAAAAGAAGCTGGAGAAAAAGCAGCTTATGATACAGGTATTATTGGGATGCATGAAAAGTTAATTCAGATTTTGGGGAGATTGTATTATAGAACAAGTTATGGACAAAATGTTTTACTTCATTCAATTGAAATGGCATTTATTGCAGAAACAATTGCCGAAGAATTGGGGGCAAACAGCCAAATTGCCAAAAGAGCTGCTCTTTTGCATGATATTGGAAAGGCTATAGATCAACAAATGCAAGGTTCTCATATTGAAATTGGAATTAAGATTTTAGAGAAATTTGGCGAAAAACAAGAAATTATTAATGCCATGAGAGCTCATCACGACGATTATCCAGCAGATACTCTTGAAGCTGTAATTGTTAAAGTAGCAGATGCAATTTCTGGAGCAAGACCAGGAGCAAGAAAAGATACAATAGAAAATTACTTGCAAAGATTAAAAAACCTTGAAGATATAGCTAATAGATTTGAAGGGGTAGATAGAACTTATGCAATTCAAGCAGGTAGAGAAATTAGAGTATTTATTAAAGCAGAAAAAGTAGATGATTTGGGAGCTCAAAAAATGGCTCGTCAAATTGCAGAAAATATTGAAGAAGAATTAAAATATCCTGGAGAAATAAAAGTCACAGTAATCCGAGAAACCCGCGTAGTAGAATTTGCTAGATAGTGAAATTTTGACTTGCAAAAAGGCCATTAAGGCCTTTTTGTTTTCATAAAATTTGAATAATTTATTCGTAGCGCATGGCTTCAACTGGGTCAAGGCGAGAAGCAGAGCGAGCTGGCAGGACTCCAAAACCTATTCCAATAGTAGCAGATACTCCAACTCCAAGTATTATTGAATAAAAAGGAACGGTAAAAACCCAGGTAAGTCCATTGGCAATTGCGATTAAAGAAATAATCCAACCACCAAAAGCGCCAACTATAATTCCCAAAATTCCTCCAATTATAGTAACTAAAACTGACTCAACTAAAAATTCTATTAAAATATCTTTGTTTTTGGCACCTAAGGCTTTTTTTAAACCAATTTCACTAGTTCTTTCTGTGACTACAACATACATAATATTCATAATTCCTACTCCGCCAACCACTAAAGAAATTGAGGCAATACAAATTAATAAAATTGTAATTCCACCAAAAATTGTGTCAAAAATATCCAAAGCTTCTGATTGAGATGTCACAGTAAAATCATCTTTTGCAGGATCTGTAATATTATGGTTTTTTCTTAATAATGTTTTTATTTGTTCTGAAGTGCTTTCTATTAAATCAGGATTTTCAATTTGAATTATGCCTACTAATAAATAGTCAACTCCAAGTATTTTCTTTTGAGCTGTTTGCAATGGAATATATAATATATCATCTGCTCCTGCTCCTCCAAAATTTCCTTGTTCATCATAAACTCCAATTACTTGAAAATTTAAATTGCCAATTTTGATTAATTTACCCAGAGCATCATCTTGACCAAATAAATCATTGGCAATGTTGCTTCCCAAAATTACAACCTGAGAAGCTCCCATATCTTCAGCTTGCGTATAGAATCTGCCTGATTTTAAATTGTTTTTATCAATTTCAAATCTTTTATATGAAGAGCCATAATAAATTGTACTTTTGGCATTATTTCTGTAACTGGCTACGGCAAGGCCCGTAACAATTCCATATGCTCCTTTTACATTCCCTAATCTTTCAACATCATTTAAATCTTTTTGTTTAAACGATGTGATAGCTATAGCTGAAGCAGCTCTGCTAAAATCTGCAGATGTTGCATTATTTGATGCTCTATTTTTAGTTGTTGGCGGTACTCTGGTTTCTATAAAAAGAGTATCTGTACCATAAGCTTGTAATTGTGCATCTATTAAACTGCGAAACCCAGCACCTGCAGAAAGCACCAAAATCACAGTGGCAATGCCAATTATAATTCCCAAAGTTGTCAAAACAGTCCTAACTAGGTTGGCTTTCAAAACTTTAATTGATTGTGTTAATGCTTTAAACATGTTATTCGTATCTTAATGCATCTATTGGATTGAGACGAGATGCTTTCAATGCGGGGTACAATCCGAAAATTACTCCAGTTAAAATTGATACGCCAATGGCTAGTAAAACAGAGCTTATTGAAACTACAAAAGCCCAGTCATATCCTAAATATTTCATTAATAAAGAAATTAAATAAGAAATAATTATCCCAATAATAATTCCAATTATTCCACCAAGAAATGTAAGAGTGCCAGCTTCAAGTAAAAATTGTTTCATAATAGCCATATTACTTGCTCCAACTGCTTTTCTTAGACCAATTTCGCGAGTTCTTTCTGCTACAGTAGCCAGCATAATATTTAAAATTCCAATACCTCCAACTACAAGAGAAATACTTGCCATTGCAGTTAAAAATAATCTTAAAGCATTTGTTATTGTATTTAAAATATCTATTGCGTCAGAAACGTTTCTAATAGTATAGTCCACATCTATGTCGCGCTGGATGTGATGACGTTGTTTTAATATAGTATTTAGACTAGTAATAGTTTGATCAATATTTTCGGAAGAGTCAACTTTTATGTGGATCATTTGTAAATAATGGATTCCCAGTAATTGTTGTTGGCCAATCGGCAAAGGTAAAAATATTTGATCATCTTGATCTTGAAAAAAAGTGCTTCCTCTTGGCTCAATTACCCCAATAATTCTTAATGGAATTCCACCAGCTTTTTCTTGAGAGGAGTTCCTAACTTTTATAACTTGACCAATAGGATTTGTCTCAGATTGTCCAAACAATTGTTCTGCCACATAAGATCCTAAAACCACAACATTAGCTCCCCCAGAACTTTCTTGTTCTGTGAAAAAAGTTCCCGATTGCATATTTGAATTTATTACACTTGGATAATATGAATCTGTTCCTATAAAATTTGTGTCAATTGATTTATTTTTCCAACTAATTGATACCGATCCAGATGTCATTGCATTTATTGACTTTATATGAGGTAATTGTGGATTATTTCTTAAAACACTGGCATCATCATTAGTTAAGGTTGTAATTACAATTCCAAATACTTGAGCTGGCGGACCTTTTTCATTACTTTTACCTGGTTGAATAACTAATAAATTAGATCCTAATTTTGTGATTTGTCCCAAAATTAAACTTTGTGCTCCAGCTCCTAAAGCAATTATAATAATAACTCCAGCTACTCCAATTACAATTCCTAATATAGTTAAAAACGACCTGCCCTTTCTGGCAAGCAAAGTACGAAATACTAATTTTATTGTTCCCAAAAAATCCATAGTTTTTGCAGAAACCCGGTATCAGATATCCGGCATCTGTATTTTTTTATTGTTATTGTCATTGCGAGGAGTACCGACCGCAGTCGTGGACGACGTGGCAATCCAGTTTTATTTTTTCATTTCTTTTTTCGCGTCTCTTTCTGCAACAAATTTTTTCACCTCTTCATAACTCATTTGCTTCGGCCACAGCAGATTACCATTCGTAGAATAAATTGGTAAAAATAAATCTGGACTATTTTTATAAATATTAAACATTTTTTCTTTGTAAATATTAACTTGTTTTTGTAATTCATTCGGATTTCTCGAAACCATTCCTTTTCCAGATTCATAAGTCTCATCGCCCAAAATGATGCCTTTAAAAAATCTTGGTGCAATTCGTGTGGATGTTACAAAACCCCATGTTTCAACTGGCTTTATATCTTCTACGCGATGGACGTCTTCAATGCTTGTTAAATTCATACGTGTCAAATTGTTATCATATAATCCATTAACATCGACGCCATAATATCTATGATTTTTTTCCAATAATGGATAAATGTCGCCTTTTCTCTTCACTAAATTTTTATAAGTATCTAAATTTAATTCATGAAAAAACGATAAATCAAAATAAAAAGTTACACTGTCGTCATCAGAAAGGCTGTTCCCCGCAATTTCAGGAGTATTGGGTTTACGTTTTTTATTCTCTAAAGTTGTTCTACCGACTACATTAAAATATGTGTGCCCCTGTTTATGTTCGCGTAAATTTCTTGCCCAATTTTCTTGAGGGCTTTTGCTTGACAATCGATACCCTCCAATATTTTCGTGACCAGTTTCTCTGCCAAATAAACCATTTCTAAAAATAGAATTCATTACACGAGGGTTTTCTGTCCACGTACTAGAAATACTACTATATCCCAATCCAGCAGTATCAATATCCATAACTTTTTCCATTATCGTTTCAATGATCTCAGGTGATAATTCTTCCTCCACTTTTTCCGCCTTATTTTCTGCTGTCAAAATTCCTACTTCTTGCGTCTTTGATTGCAAAAGCTCGTCATTATTTAATTGTGGATCTCTATTTTCTTGCATATTTATTTTTTTATTAACCTTGATTAAAATAGCTATTCTAACTTTTTTTAGAATAGCTTTATTAGTTTTTCTTTTTACTAATAAGTTTTGTCGCATTGCTAGCAAAAGCGTCAAAGTCTTTATCTGCCTTGCTTGAATTTTTTAAGGTTTTTTTGTAGTATTTGTCATATTCTTTTTCTGCCAATTCTTTTGCTAATTCATGTGAAATTTTTCCTGCATCTTGTAAAATATTCTTATTGTTTATTTGTAAAAATCCATGAAGTTTATCAATCCAATCTTTCATATACATTGGAATTCTTTGCATTGCTTGACCTTCGGCAAAAACAAGATATTGTTCTATAAGGTTATTTAAAACAAGAAGCTCGTGTTCGGTTAAGTAATTTTTAGCAATTATAATTTCTTCTTTTGTTGGTTTATTTCCCCTAAAATTTGTAAGTCCCAAGTTTAGTTTTTTACTATCAACTCTGTTTGCAACTATTTCTGCTGCAGTTTGTCCAGAAATTGCATAATGAACTTTATTTTGTACTGTCTTAAAAAATAAAATACTTTTTTCGTCCGTTGGATCATAATCAATACTAGTTGCGTAAATATCAGTAATTTTCCTATAAAATCTTTTTTCTGAAGTGCGAATATCAGAAATACGGCGAGTTAATTCTTCGAAATAATCAAATGGCAAATCAGGATTTTTTAAGCGTTCATCATCTAGCACAAAACCTTTAACTATAAATTCGCGCAAATGCACTGTTGCCCATTGGCGGAAGGCGGTGGCAATACTGCTTTTGACACGATAGCCAACAGAAATAATTAAATCTAAATTATAAAACTCTATTTCTCTTTTTATTTCTCGGTCGCCCTCTTTTTGAACTATTAGGAATTTCCGAATAGTTGAACTTTCCTGCAATTCTCCTTCTTTGTATATGTTTTTAATATGCTCATTAATGGTTGGAATAGTAACTCTAAATAAATCCGCCAAAAGTTTTTGCGTGAGCCAAACCGTATTGCCATCAAAACGGACATCAATTTTAGTTTGACCGTCTTCAGTTTTATAAATAATTATTTGTGATTTTGGATTTTCTTTTCCCATAATAATTTACTTTACTAATTCTTTGTCGGGCTGGGCAATGGTTCGATTTTTCACTTTTTCATCAGAAACAATCATTCCATCTTTTACGCGGATAATTCTTTTAGCATGGTTTGCTGTATCTGTCTCGTGGGTTACTAAAATAATTGTGTTTCCCTCATTATTTAATTTCTGCAAAATATTCATAACTGTATTCCCAGATTTTGAATCTAAGTTGCCTGTAGGTTCATCAGCAAACAAAACCGCGGGTTCATTTACTAAAGCACGTGCAATAGCTACTCTTTGTTTTTCTCCGCCAGAAATTTGGTTTGTAAAATATTTTAATCTATGAGAAAGTCCCACAGAAGCCAAAGCTTTTTCTGCTAATTTGTCGTAATCTTTTCTTTTACTGTAGACTAAAGGTAATTTTACATTATCCAAAACAGTTGTGCGAGCAAGTAAATTAAAAGATTGGAAAACAAAACCTACTTTTTCATTTCTTAATACAGCTAAATAATTATCATCAAAATCTTTAGTATCTTTGCCTTCAAATCCATAAGTTCCAGAAGTTGCTCTGTCTAAAAAACTTAAAATATGCATCAAAGTTGATTTGCCAGAACCAGAAGGTCCCATAATAGCTACAAATTCTCCCTTGTCAATTTCAAAAGTTACATCATGCAAAACATGAGTGACAATTTCATCATTTACATAATTCTTTTTCAAATTTTCTACTTTTATTAGGGCCATATTTTTATGGTTTAAGATAAGTAACTACTTCCTGACCTTCACTAATGCCAGAAGTAATTTCAATTAATCCGCCATCTGCTTGCATTCCAGTTTGAACTTCTACTTCTTTAAATGTTTTTGTTTTTTCATCAGTTATTATTCTTGTATACTGTTTTTTGTTTTTGTTTATGACTGCAGAATAAGGAATAGCTAAAACATTATCTTTTTTTGCAACTAAAATTGTCATATTCGCTGTCATTCCAGGTTTAATATCTGGTATATTTTCTAAGCTTCCTTTAATTTTATAATTTACAACTCCAGAAATTACAGTTGATGCAGGGTCTATTGTTAAGATAGTTCCAGTAAAATGTTTATCAGGTCCTAATGCATCAAAAGTATAATCAATAGTTTGTCCTAATTTTAATGAGGCAATGTTCGCTTCAGATACATCAGATTCTGTGTGCAAGCTTGAAATGTCTTGAAGCACCATAACCTTAATTGAAGCTGTGGCTAATTGGCCAATTTTTGTATCAACTAAAGTTATAGTTCCTGAAATTGGAGATGTTAAAATAGTATTGTTTAAATTAGCTTTAGCTGAAGCAACTTGTCCTTCTGCTGAAAGCATTTGAGCTTTATATAAATCAATATCCTCTTGACGAGCTGAAGCTCTTTTAAGTGTTAATTGATTTTGAGCTTTTGTTAAAGCAATTTTGTAAGAAGAGATTGTTTGTTGTGAATTAGATATATTTGTTGTGGCTGTATTGATGTAACCTTTTTGTGTATCTAGTGACGCTTTGTCTGTTGAAGAAATTGTAGAATAATAAATTCCATCATCACACATATCTCGAATGATTTTTAAAGAGTAAGAAACATTATCTAAACTTATCGCAGTTTTGGATAAAGCTATATCAATATCACTATTATTTTGGTTTACCTTAGCTTTGTCTAAATATGATTTTACATTTGTAACATTTTCTAAAATTTTATTTTTAGCATCTCTTGCTTTTATACCTTGCTGGTCAGAAGCATAAAAATAATCATTTTGCATAGATTCTGCAACTTTGTAAGAATTATAAATTTTGATATATGTGTCATCTAAATAAGTTAAAGCATCTTGATAAGCATTGTCTAAATCTTGTTTTGCTGAGGTAACAGAATCTTCTACAACTTTAATGTCTTCTGGAGTAGATCCAGCTAAAAGTTTTTCATAGTTTGCTTTTGCTTGTGCAAAAGAGCCTTGTGCAATTGTTAAATTAGCTAAAGCTGAAGCTTGGTCTAATACTGCTAAGGTTTGTCCAGAGTAAACTTTGTTTCCTTCCTTTACTAAAACTTGCTTTATAATTCCAGAACCCTGAAAGCTTAAATTTAAACTAATTCCGCTAACAACTTGTCCGGTTGTTAAAACAGTTTGTTCTAGATTTTGCAAGGTTGCTTTTGTTGTTTGTATTGAACTTAAATCTTTGCCTCTACCAAAAAATAACCAAGCAAAAAACCCAATAGTAAGTAAAATTATTATAGTCCAGATTATTTTCTTCTTTGACCATTTTTTTAAAAATTTGGGGATGTGTATTTTCATATAATTGATAGTATTAATTATTTAGTCTTATTGTTTTTAAATATAGCATAACTACAAAAAAAATAAAAGTTTGATTTTAGTATATTTATTTTGACTTTTGGATTTAAAAATGTTATATATTTATAACGGGGCATAGTGCAACGGTAGCACGAATCGTTTGGGACGATTTAGTCTCGGTTCGAATCCGAGTGCCCCGACAAGTTTATCATTTTTTATGTATCGTATTGAACAGATATCTTTAGTATGATATAATATAGTTGTATGTACAATTAAACAATTATAAGAAATGAAAAGCTTAAAAGAAAAATCTATAAATTATAGGAAAAAAGGTTATTCTTATAATATGATTAGTCAAAAAATTGGTGTGTCTAAAAGTACTTTGAGTAATTGGCTGTGCAATATTCCCTTCTCTCCCAATAGAGAACTTATAGAAAGAATCGGTTTAGCAAAATTGAAATCAGCTTCTTTTAAACATAATCAAAAAATAGCAGAAATTATAGAGATGAAAAGTTTGGCAAAAAAAGAGCTTGGTAAAATTACAAAAAGAGATTTATGGATGTTAGGAATTGGTCTTTATTTGGGCGAGGGGGCAAAAGCTTTTGAGAATCTTGGTTTTTCTAATTCAGATCCAGATGTAATAAAGATTATTATAAATTGGTTTAAGAAAAATTGTGGATTGGAAAATATTAATTTTAATCCATATATCCACATATATCCAGACAACAATATAAATAAAACGATAAGTTATTGGTCAAAATTAACAGGAATTCCTAAAAAGCAGTTTGGCAAGGTAATAGTAGATATAAGAACAAATAAAGTAAAAGTAAAAAGAAAAACATTACCACATGGAACCATTGATATAAGAATTAGAACTCACGGGAATAAAGATTTTGGAAAAAAATTACATAGACGCATAATGGGCTGGATAAAAACAGCCACAGAGCAAATTAACGCGGGCGTGGTGTAGCAGCAGCACGAAACCCTTCCAAGGTTTGAGCACGGGTGCAAATCCCGTCGCCCGCTCCATAAATTAAAAATTCGCCTTTTTAGGCGTTTTTTGTTATACTTTTAATATGGAAAATAAAATTACAAAAATTCAAGTTTTGGGTTCGGGCTGTCCTTCTTGTCATAAGTTATTTGAATTAACCAAGCAGGCAGTAAAAGAACTTAATATTTCAGATGAAGTGGAATATACAGATGATATTAAAAAGATTATAGAAATGGGTGTTATGCAGATGCCTGTTTTAGCTATAAATGGAAAACCAGTAATGACAGGATCAGCATCAGACATAGAAAGAATTAAACAATTAATAAAAGATAATTGTTAAATAAAAATTTATGGATATTTTTTACCCAATACAGTTATTTGCAAATTGGCTGAGTTATTCAGTATTTAATTTAAGTCCAGAAGCTCATCTTGGAACTGCAGTTAATTTTTTTATTTATGACACTATTAAAATATCCCTACTTTTGGTTATTATAAATTATATAATGGCCATAACCCGCTATTATTTTCCTATGGAAAGAGCTAGAGATATATTGACTAAAAAGCGCTGGCTTGGTCTTAATTATTTGATGGCCGCTATTTTGGGAATAGTCACTCCTTTTTGTTCATGTTCATCAATCCCACTTTTTATTGGATTTGTTGGAGCAGGAATACCTTTGGGTGTTACTTTTGCTTTTTTGATAAGCTCGCCATTAATAAACGAATCTTCACTTTATTTGTTTCCTGCAATGTTTGGATGGAAAGTCACGATTTTATACAATGTATTTGGGTTGACTATTGCTATTTTAGGTGGAATGCTTATTGGAAGGCTTAAATTAGAAAAATACTTAATGCCTGAATTATTAAAATTTAAGACGCACGCTCAAGTAGAAGCTGATAATGGTGGAAAGAAAATGACACTAAAAAAGCTGGCCTTATATTTTTGGCAAGATGGAATGATTATCACAAAACAAATTATTCCTTATGTGATTTTAGGTGTTGGTCTTGGTGCCATAATACATGGTTTTGTGCCAGCTGGATTGATTGAAAAATATCTTTCAACAGGCTCATGGTGGACAGTGCCTTTAGCTGTTATACTCGGGGCTCCTCTTTATGCTAATTCAGTAAGCGTTATACCTGTGATGGAAGCAATGATTGGCAAGGGTGTTGGACTTGGTACAGCTTTGGCTTTTATGACTGCTGTTGTGACACTTTCAATTCCTGGAGCGTTAATTCTTAAAAAATTAATGTGCTGGCAATTATTAGCAATATTCCTTAGCATTACTGCTGTTGGAATAATTATAATGGGCTATTTATTTAATTTAATTTTAATATAAAAATATGGATAAAAGATCAATCACTATTGTCAGCGTATCAATTATTATAATTTTATTATTTGTTTTTGCTATTAAGCCCAAAAATAGTGCTGTAAATAATAGTATAGACAATACTGGCACATCAGTTTCAAAAGTTCAAGTATTTATGTTTCACACCACACAGCGTTGTCCAACTTGTATTAGAATAGGGCAATTATCAAAAGCTACTGTTGAGGAAAGATTTAGAGATCAATTAAAGTCTGGGAAAATAGAGTTTAGAGAAATTAATGTTGATTTGCCTGAAAACAAAGTTTTAGTAGAAAAATTTCAAGCTGGTGGTTCGGCTCTTTTTATAAACTCAATAAAAGGTGGGAGAGATAATATATTAGAAGATACAATGGTTTGGCAACTTGCTTCTGGTGATGATGCAAAATTTAAGGATTATTTAGAAAATAAATTAAATAATATATTGGGAATATAAAATGGAATTTATTAACACAATTATTAACAATTTTAACATTCCTGTTTTATCAGCTTTTTTGCTTGGGATTTTAACTTCTATAAGTCCTTGTCCATTAGCCACCAATATTACGGCGATTGCATATATATCAAAAGATGTTAAAACTCCTAAACATACTATTTTGTCTGGACTTTTTTATACATTGGGTAGAGGCATAAGTTATACATTATTGGCGACTTTAATTTATTTTGGTTTCTCTTCTTTTCAAATTTCTAGAATTTTTCAAGGTTGGGGGGACAAGGTTTTGGGACCTATATTGATAATAATTGGTTTGGTAATGTTGGGAGTAATAAAAATCAATTTAAGAAATAATAATCAGGTTATTGAGAAAGCAAAATTATGGATTGCAAACAAAGGTTATCTAGGATCATTTTTACTTGGCATGTTGTTTGCTGTGGCTTTTTGTCCATATAGTGGGGTAATGTTTTTTGGAGTTTTGATGCCATTAATAATAAAGTCAAACGGAGGACTATTGCTTTCCTTAATTTTTGCATTTGGTACGGGTTTGCCAGTTATAATATTTTCGGTTCTTATTGCTTTTAGTATTAAAGCAGTTGGCAAAGCTTTTAATATTGTTTCAAAAATTGAAAAATGGCTAAGGTATGGAGTGGCTTCAATTTTCATAATAACAGGAATTTATTATATGCAGTTTTTAATTAAATTTATTTTTGCTTATTTTTAGTATTTTCACAGCAAAAAGCCCCGCCTTGGCGGGGTTTTATTCCTACTAGTAGTTTGTAGTAAATGTTGTAGGCCAAGTATAACTTAAATTTCCATTAGAATCAGTTGCCTCAATTATGTAATAATACATTGTGTGAGGTGAAAGATTTTGCAATGTTACATAATGACTTGTTTGGAATGAGGTTGTTTGTGTTGTTGCTGTTCCACCAATGATTGTTGGCTTTGAATTACTGTTTACAGCTTCTGCCAATTGAAATTGGTATGGACTATAATAAACTTTTGCTACAGTATTTTCATTTGTTACCCAGCTTACATTAGCTGATGTGCTATATGTACCCACTGAGATTGAATATATTGTAGGAGCAATTGTGCTATTTGTAGTTCCACCAGTTAATGCAACTCCAGACATTATTAAACTATTAATTTTTTCTAATGTTTGAGGGCCTACTCTGCCTACTTGTGAGATTCCATAAGCATTTTGAAAATTCATAACAGCTGATTTAGTTAATGGGCCAAAATATCCAGTAACTAGACCTTGAGGATAAATGCTTGGACTTGAGGCAAGAAAAGTTTGTAAGTTAGTAACATTAACTGAAGTTTGTCCATAATCTAATTGAGCAGTTAATAGATTAAAATTATAAGCTTGAGAAAAACCAACAGATAATAAAGAGATAGCTAAAACTAAAGCTGAAGTTGTGACGATTGTTTTTAAATTTGTGTTCATATATTTCGTTCACTAATTATATTCTAAAAATTTATTAGTGAATTATTTAATTTTTAGTTGTGACATAAACTCGACTTTTTTATTATTTATTTTATTTATGTCTTGCAACTATGTAGCCGATGGAAGGGCGGGTATATTACAAACAAAAAAACCACCCCAGAGCTTTTTTGTCCATGGGTGGTTTTAAAAACCATTAACCATTTTATTTATTAACAGATTTTTCCTCTTTGTTCTCTTCGTAGATGTAGTAAGTTACAGCCATCAAAAGAAGTAAAAGTAGAATAATCCAAAACCAAAATCCAATACCAAAACTTTCAAACGCACCTGAAACTGAAGCTGTAAATGGTAGGGGGATATTTACTTTGGTGCCAAGGCTCGCTTGATTAGTATTTATTGCTAGTTCATCTGGGTTTGTATTTTCTTTAATTTGAGTTGAACCACTTGGATTAAAAAGATAAGAAGATCCACTTCCAGTGTTGTTGTCAATTGTAGAAGCCCCAGCTACTGAACCTGTATTTGGATTAGTGTTTGTTACTATAGGAACATTACTATTTCCACTACCAGTTGTAACAGTCCCACCAACAGAACTTTCTTGACTTTGCCCTGTTACAGAACCAGTAAAATTACTACCAGCACTATTGTTGCCACCACTTCCGTCACCAACTGTTCCTCCAGTTTGAGAACTAGAGGAAGTTGATGTTGAAGAAATTGTTCCTGTAAATTCTGAAGCAGAAGTTAAATTATTGCTAAAGAAAATTACAGAGAGTATGATAGCTAAACAAATTGTTATTGTTTTGTTTTTATTCATACATTTTTATGGAGTTGTTTGTACTCCGTATGCTGATGTATAGAATGATGCAACTGTTCCAACTGGAACTGATACCTCTACTATAACATCTACTTGCATTCCGGCCACTAATGGATTAAGATCTGACACCATATTAAGTTTTGGTGTAGAATATATTCCAGCTCCAGTTAATAATACCGTTGCAGGGTTACTTGCTTGCGTGGAGGAAATTCTTACATTGTTTGCTGTAGGAATTGTTCCTGAGGGTACACCTATCCAGTCAGCAAACTTCATTGCTAAATTTGGTTCATTAGTTGGCAATGTTACATGAAATGTGTATATCCAACCACCAGCAAATGTACCATCTGCTGTAGATGTAGTTTTTGTTGAAGTAACTGATGTCACATTTAATACGCCGACACCTTGTGTTACTTCGCCTCCAACCTCACCCTCATTATTAGAACCTTCTGATTCTAATGTAGCAAAACTCAAAACTTCACCAGGATACCACGTTCCGCCAATATTAGACCAAGCAGAGAAATAATATGTCGTGCCTGCTGTTATTGCAGGAAGATTGCTTGGAACTCCTGTGGTTGTGACTGACAAAAGAGAAGCAGAGAATGGCACGTTAGCTCCAATAGCCCCAAGGTCTGGTGTTGAATAAACTCCAGATGGAATTGTTGAGCTTGTGGTAACAAATGGTGATAGTGAAACCCAGAAAGAATGTCCTATAGCTGATGCATTTCCATTTGTGCCATTTAATGTTGCGTCAATTGAAGTTATGGTTGTAGCTGTATTAGTAACAACATTGGCAACAATTGGGATTAATGGGGATGTCACAATGTTTCCATCAAGTGCAACTTGTGTTTGTGCAAGTGCTCTGCCATTTAAAACTGCACCAGTTTGGATAATAATTTGTTTTGCAGTTAAAATATTTCCCTCAAAAGTGGAATATGTTCCAAGTGTTGCTCCGGTTTCACCTCCAACTTGCCAAAAGATATTTTCTGCTTTAGCACCACCTGCAAGTAAAACTTTAATACCCGATGGTACACTTCCTTCCGATGCAATGTTTAAATTTCCTGAAATTTGGAATATCCAAACATCACTGGCACTTCCAGATAATGTTATATTTGTTGGGATATTTACATCAGTACTCCATTTATATAATCCTGGAGCAAATGTTATACCACCAATGTTTCCAGCTCCCAATTCAGTTGCTGTTGGATTTGTTCTACCACTAGCATCTATGTATGCTGTTTGCATATCTAACACTGCATTGTCTACTAAAGTTTTGTTTGACAATGGTGGATTTCCAGCAAAACATGTTTGATCTCCACTGCCGACATAACCTGCATCAACTCCATAAATTGTTCCAGTTATTTCAGAACAAAATATAGTGTTCATAGAAGCTGCTGTGGTTGCACTAGACCCAATATTTCCTGTTATAGATGTTGTGTGACTTCCTGTATTAGTAATTCCTGTTTGAGATAAAATAGCAAAATTTTCTGCTGACAAAAGATTGACTAAACTAATTTGGCTTCCTGGAATAAAAACTGTTGCAGGATCTCCGGTTAAATTTGTGTTTTCTGCTGTTACAATTTTACCATTTGCTAATGTGACAGTTGCTGTAACTCTTGTTGCGGAAACATTTTGTCCATATTCTGTTTGTCTAACATTTGTCCAATAGCCGTCAGTAACATAATCAAATGTTCCAGATACATCAAATGGTGAAGAAAACTGAGTTCCTGTTATATCTGTATTAAATTTTGCTATAATTGCTGTGTTGGTTTGCAACAAAGTAGTTCCTGAAAATAATTGCACAGCCACAGATGTAGCTTGATCAAAAGTTGCATCAGTTAAACCAAAGCCAGCTGTGTAACCTTTTACTCCGCTTGCATCCATAACTCCAAAATCCTCAGCATTTAATGTACCAAGTGCTGTTGCATTACCAGAAGTTGTTGACCAAGTGCCTGACCTTGCTCCTCCTTGATAATTATCAGACCAAGTGCCAGACATTGTTCCATTTTGGGCAATGGTTCCCGTCATAGTCATTGTTGTAAGTGGTGTAACAGCATCTTGCGTTGCTGTATAATCTGCTGTTAAATTAATTGTGTTTCCATAAACTGTTCCCGAAGTAATTGTCCATAAATATGTATTTGCGCTAGCTGGGCTTCCACCATTACCTGTAAGATTTCCTAAGCCATCTTGAGCTAAGGTCATATCGTGGGGATAAATTATGCTTTGATATTCTAGGCCGACAACGTAAACTCCTGAGACATTATATTGGGGCAATGGTATGGCTAGTGCAGGGAAAGACATTGCAAGCAAAGGTAGCATTAATAATGTTGATAATATTTTTTTTGTAATATTTTTTTTCATAAGTTTTACCCGGTTAAATAATTTTTTCTTAAAAGTTTAATTTTGCAAATAAAATTATTTGATTGGGCTAATTTATATTTAATTTTATTTTTTAATTTACGATATGTCGACCATTTTATATCGTAGGTCATTAATTTATTAATATTTTTTTATTGTTTGATTTGCTGATTTTTTTAGAGATATCTTCCCAATGACATTTTAGCTCCTCTACAAATTCAGCTATTTCTTCTTGACCGATATTTTTTAAAACTTTGTATTTATCTGAAACCTCTTGTATTATTTTGTGATATTTTTCTTGAGTTAAATCAGTTAAATTTTCTATTTGTTCTAAAATATCCCTTCTTGCTTTAAGTGACCAGGACTTTACTTTTTTGCGATTTTTTTGTGCATTTTTGCCTCCATATAGAAAATATGCTCCAGTTGCTCCAGCAATTAAAGTTGCGATACCTGCTGTAGCTAATATATTTTTTGCAATAGAATTATTTTTCATAAGTTTTTTTATTTAATAATTTTTTAATGAATGATAAAGAATGCATAATAACCGAGGCAAATATTAATTGACTATATTTTGCTTTGGTTTTTATGTTCTCTATATCTTCTGCGACCTTTTTAATTTGATTTTCAGTTGTATTTACCAATGATTTTAAGATTTTGATGGTAGAAATTAAGTATGTTATTAAAAATCCAAAAATTATCATAACAGTAATCAGAAAAATACTTAAGGTCATAAATAAAATATTTGTAACAATTGTTGTATCCATATACTTCTTTTGTCGTTTTAATAATCAGTTTCTTGCAATTTTTAAATTGTTGCTAATTCTTTTGCATTGCTTAATTCGATTTTGGTCTGTTTTGATATTTTCTTAAGATTTATTTTATAACCTATTTCTTTTATGTCGCTTGCAATACTTTCTGTAACTAAAACTTCAAGAAATATTATTAATGAAATTGAGGTAATAAAACCAGCTGGAGTCATCAGAACCAAAACAAATTCTTCAATAATCAAGCTTGCCAGAGTTATTAAATTGTTTAAAACATATTCTATTATCATAAAAATATAATGCTAAATTGTTTAAAATGATTGTTGTAATACATATGCCGAAATTTTACAAACAATCTTACAAGTAACAAAAAATCACTAATAATTTAGTGATATCTTGATTCATTTAAGATTTTTTAATATTTGAGTTTTTCTTGCAGAGCGTAAAAAGCTGGTTTGGGTTTTAAATCTTTATCCCACAACAAACTATTGCCATAAACTAAAGGATATCTATCTGATTTTGTGGTAGAACCATATAAATCTGTGATTCCCCAAGTTGTATATGAGGTGCAGTTACTTTGATTGATGCAAACATCTAAAACAGTCGTATATTGATTAATCTGCTCTTCTGGATCATCAGCAATCACATCAATCTCTGATATACGAACTAAGAGCCCAAGTTTGTTTAAAATTTCCATATGTTTTTTTAGTTGATCTTTGTTTATATAATCTCCGTCGCCATATATATGTGCTTGAAATCCTATGCCATCTATAGGTACTTTTCTTTCTTTGAGTCTTTTGACCAAAGAAAGTAGGGCGTCCCAACGCTGGCCATCATTTTCAAGACCATAATCATTCAAATAAAGTTTACTAGAAGGATCTGCTTTGTGAGCTATTTCAAATGCAAGGTCAATATATTTTTCTCCCAGTGCTTCAAACCAAATATTTGGTTTAAGCCCTGTGCCTTTATTTTCATAAAGAGAATTTTTATTTGATAAAAATTCATTTATTACATCCCATTCTGCAACTTTGCCCTTATAGCGACCAACTACATTTTCTATGTGTGAAATCATAATTTTTTCTCGGTCGTTTATTAAACTATTTGTCATCCAATCTGGTGTGCTTTTATCATAGAGCAGAACGTGTCCGTGTACAATTATATTATTTTTCAAGGCAATATCTACAAGTGAGTCCGCTTTGGTAAAGTCGTAAGTATTTGGCAAGGGTTGAATAAATGATGGTTTCATACTGTTTTCTGGTGTTATTATGCTAAATTGACTTAAAGCTAATTCTCTATATTTAGGATTAATTAAAAGAGGCTCTAAAGCTATAGCCGATCCAATTTTTAGTTTTAGATAATTAGCTACTGCTAAATTACGTAAACTATTAAAATTATTTTGATTAATAGCAAATAATGGGGCATTAATGATTTTTACACTTCCCTGATTAATTGCTTTTGCATTTAATGAGGCAAGTATCCATCCAGAGCTGTTAGGATCTCCATCTGTTCCAAACCAGATTGTATCATTTTCAAAAATGCTATGATCTGGCATATTGCCAATTACATAATCATCTATTAAAAAAATAATCTGATCTTTTATATGTTCAATAGAAATTGTTATTTTAGAGGGAAATCGAACTTTAAAAGTTCTCACATCTATTGAATTAGAAGAGCTTCCATCCCAAATTCGCGTGGTTAAAATATTTTTTGTAAGATTAATATTAATATCAACACTGGGGGTTTCACTTCTCCATTGATCATAAATAATTGGAGGGCTTGAATACAATCTAAGAGAGGCCTGTTTGTCAATTTCTAATAATTTAGCTGTAATTTTAAAATCCCCTTTTATTAAAAGATACTCTCCACTTAAGTTTATTGGTGGGTTTTCTTGACCTTGCGATCCATCTTGATGAACAATTATACGTCCTAATGGCTGAAAATGCACGCCATTGTCGCTTAGTGTGGCTCCAGGGAAGCTTGACCAGTCATTGCTTTTTAATAAATCAATGCCCATATTTTGATCATCAATATATTTATAAATCCCAGCAATAATAAGTATGATTACAATTATAAAAGCAGGCTTTAAAATTTTTATTAATTTATGTGATTTTTTAATCATATTATTAACTAATTTTTAATTTGTTTGGCGATGCTTTCAAATTTAGAGGTTAACTTTTTTACATATTTTTTAAATACATCGTCCATTTGTTTTTTTATAATTTCATATTTACTAGGATTTTTGCTTTTTAATCCGTACATATTTTTAGCCAGTCGTGCTCTAATTCTGCCCAAACATGATTAAATATTGAAAGTAGCTGTATTTCGCATCTTAAACCTTTAAATTTTTTGTATTCGCTTAATTGCAATCTTTTATGGTCCATTTTTATTATAATATGTTTAGCATTGTATCCATTAAGTTTTTCAAATTCTTCAATACTAATTATGTTTGGTAATTCTTTTTGCAAGTCTTGTATAAATTTTTCTTTGTCGCTTTCTAAATAGAAAACAATTCTTATTCCAGCTAGGTCATTAATATCTTCTAAATTTTTATACAGTTTCTTTTCTTTGGCTTTTCTTATTATTTTTTCTTTTAATCTATCTATGCTTTTGACTCTATAAAATAATTGACATTTATAGTTTTTTTCGCTTAAAAGATCGCGGAATAATTTATCCATTGCCAAACAAAAATCCTCATATAAAGGTCTTTTTGTTTCAAACTTTTTTACTAATCTCTTAGAATACAAATTCATTATTATTTTATCTTATGCCGATATTATTGAAATCATATTTTTTTATGATAAGTTGATATTATTTTTATAGCTTTTTTTTATAAGGCGAATTAGCATAAAAATTATAAGTCCAATGAAAAATGTTAGAAGCACGCCAATTAATATGCCTTCTAGCATTATTCCTGGATTATCACTTTTGCCTAGTAAATTTGAAATGAAATTATCCATCATGTTGTTTTGAGTTGAGCCTACTTGGCTATTTGAGGGATTAGTAACTTGTCCATTTAATATTTGAAAATTGTTTGTTTCATTAGTATTATTTGTGTTTTGTGATGGATTTTCGCCGGTTGTTAGAGTACCTGTAATTTCTGAAGCAAAAGAATTTTGTGCAATAAACACTGTAAAAGTTAAAAATAATGTAATTGATAAAAATTTATTTAATTTATTTTTCATTTTATTTAGTTACTGGAATCGCTGGCTAAAATTCCTATTTTATTAGCCAGCGAACCTATAACTTTTTTCTATTGAGTCTTAATTCCATAACTAGTTGAATATGATCCCGCAGTGGTTCCTACAGGAATTTTTATTTGTACTGTTATTTGTACTTTTCTTGTGCTAGATACATTATCTAAATCACCAGTAAGATACATTCCAGAGCTATAAGTATTACTAGAGGCAATTGTAACTGCTGTTGCTTCGCTATAAGCATTAGAGGACTGTGTAGAATAAAATCTCATATTATTTGAAACTGGAATTGTCGCAGAACTATTTGTACTTAACCAATTAGAAAATTTCATCATTAAGGTTGTTTCATTAACTGGAGCTGTTATATCAAAAACCCACTTCCATCCATTTGTATATGTGCCGTCAGCTTTAGCTGAAGTTTGTACTGGAGTAATTTGATTTATAACAATTGGAGATCCAGCTTGAACTGTTCCAACTAATGTGTCAGTTGTTGAGTTTGATGAGTCAGTAACAATTATTGATCCATATTGGCCAGATCCATTAGACCCATGAAAATTACAATGATATGGATATGTTCCAGCTGTGCCAAGTACTAAACTAAATGAAGACCCAGGGCTTAATGATCCACTACTAAATAGTCCAGTATCCGAAGTTACTGTGTGTGATGAACTGCCAGCATTTACCCAAATTATTGTTGTACCTACTGGAACTGTTAATGTTTGAGGAGAATAGTTGTTATCATACACATAAACAGTAGATGTCGCAGCACTAATAGATGCTAAAGGCAGAAGCAATGCAAAGGAACTTAAAAACGCTAACATTTTTATCTTTTTGATTAAATTAATTGTATTCATTTTTTTGTATTTGCTATTATATGTTTTGATATTCATTTTTTAGCAAATATTTAATATTATTTTTCTCGACCTTTGTCATTATTTTATGATAGGATTCTGGCAAAGCTCAAAAGAATTTTTTGTATAAATTCAAGTAATACAATTTTTTTCGTGATTATTGACATCATAATTTTTACGTTTTTTTGTTAATTTATTTTTTATTTTTTAATTCTATAACTTCTTTTTCTAATTTCTTAATATAAATTTCTAATTTTTGGGTTTTTTCTGTTAGTTTATTCTCAAGGTTTTTAGTGTGGTCTACAAGAGTTTCAGCTACAACCATCATATCTGTAATATCTTCAATAGCTAAAAGTACAATTGGCGGAAAAGACATTTCATCGGTACCATCTTTTTTGTCAAAATGAATTCTGCGAGCATTTAAAACCATTACTTTTTTCCCAATAAAAGGAAATTCGTGTGTTACTTCAAAACCTTTAAAAAATGTATTTTGAGGTAAAATATCTTCAAGAAGTTTTTTTAATGCAGGAATATTCCATTGTCCATTTCCAAGTTCATAAACAACTTTACTTTCTGTGTCTTCTGGTTCCACGTGAAATGTTTTATAAAATGGCTCATTAGCTACAAGCACTTTAAAATCTTTATCTAAAACTAAAACAGGTTCTCTGACTACATCTACTACAGTTCTTATATATGTCCAACTTCTTTGCCATAATTTTTCAAAATAATCAGAATCAATTCTCTGATTTCCTTCTTTTGATTCCTTCAGTTCTTTACCTTCTTTTAAATCTTTTAAATCTTTTAGCTCTTTACCTTTCTTTGGTTCCTTACCTTCATTTGGATCTTTTGGTTCTTTACCTTGTTCTAAATTTTCAATATTTACTTCTGTTTTTATATTACTTTTGTTTTTTGTTTTCATAATATTTTATTTAATTATAATATTTATATTCTTTATATTATCGTGCCGATAAAAAACATAAATTATTACAAATATTGACCTGAGTGCTTCTGCTATATCTATTATTTGTTTTAAGTGGTAGGCTTAATTTGTAACATATATGTAATTAGTTTTGGCACTTTTTGTTGTTTTTTAGAAACAAATTATTATATAAAACGTATTATTGTAATATGAGTGTAATAATAAGTAACCATCATCGGCATAAATTATATGACCTCAAAAAAAGAAGAGACATCTTTGCAGGCAGTTTTGACTACAGCCCATCTCAATTTTGAGAAGAAACTTAATATACACGCATTTTATAAATTACAAGATCATGAATTGGGTCAAGATTTAGTACAAGATGCATTTATTAAAACATGGAAATATCTTGTAAGGGGTGGAAAAATTGAAATAATGAGAGCATTTTTATATCATATCTTAAATGATTTAATAGTAGATAAGTATAGAAAACACAAAATAGGTTCTTTAAATGCTTTAATGGAAAAGGGTTTTGAGCCAAAGATTAATAATTCTGAAAGACTTTTTAACTATATTGATGGAAAAGCTTTAGTTCTTTTGATAGCCCAGCTTCCAGAAAAATATCAAAAAATAATGCGTATGAAATATGTTCAGGAATTATCAATCAAAGAGATGTCTTTAATCACAGGGCAATCAAAAAATGCTATTACTGTGCAAGCTCATAGGGGTCTTGAGAAACTCAAACTATTGTACAAATTCAAATAATAAAAAATGCCCACAAGGGCATTTTTTTGTAAAATCATAAATATTATTTTTTGTGTTTTCACTATATTTTTTATTTAATCATGAAATTGCTTATTTTAGTTAGCCGTTGAAAGTTTTAATATATTACAGTCATTAGTTGAATTTTAGTTTAAAAAGTAATACTATTATATTAGCTAGGCAAATATTTTTTTGATTGATAGAAATATAATTAAATAAAATTTTTTAATATGAATAAACAAGTTAAAGTTATCGCCTCAATTATTATTGTAACTATTGTTGTGATAATGGGATCTTTAAGCATTTATTTGTATAGAGAAAAAATAAAAAAAGATTTACCAATTGTAAATAATTTTCAAGAATGTGTTAATGCAGTAGGTCTTGTAAAAGAAAGTTATCCTCGTCAATGTAGCTTTAATGGTCAGAATTTTACTGAAGATATTGGAGAGAAGCAAGAAAAATCAGATTTGATTATTGTAGAAAATCCGCGCCCAAATCAAGTTATCCAAAGTCCTTTATTTATCAAAGGAAAGGCAAGGGGAACATGGTTTTTTGAAGCAAGTTTTTCCGTAGTACTTGTAAACTGGGATGGTTTAATAATAGCCCAAGGTCTTGCTACTGCCAAAGAAGATTGGATGACAGAAGAATTTGTACTTTTTGAGGCAAATCTTTATTTTACAATAGATAAAGATACCTATAGTAACAGAGGTGCTTTAATATTAAAAAAAGACAATCCATCTGGCTTGCCAGAGTATGATGATGCCTTAGAAATGCCAATAATTTTTGCTGATGTGCTAAATAAAAATTAATAATAATCTAAACTTACAAAACAGCTCAACGAGGATTTATCGTTGAGCTGTTTGTTTTAAATTTATATTACTCTACAACTTTTAATGTTCCCCACTGACCTTTTTGCCTGTGTCCTGGTTTTGAACAATAATAAATAAATTCTCCAACTTTATCAGCCTTAAACTGAATCGTAGTAGGAACATTTAGTGGTGTTTCTTGACTAATATTATATTCATCTATAACAAAATCATGTATCCCTTTAATATTAGTAACTTCAATTTTTACTATATCTCCTTTTTTTATAATTATTTCTTTGAGTGAGAACCAAACTCCAGTATCGTCATAAAATGAATTTATTTTAAATTCTTTTAATTCATCTTGAGATTGATTATTTGTTGTGTTTGTTATATTCTCATCTAATGTATTTATTGAATTAGATTCAATTTCTGTTTTTGGGTTTTGCATTAATATAGCGAAAATTATTCCAACTATAACAACAACTAAAATTATAGCTATAATTATATAGTTTTTATTCATATATATTTCAATTTAATTTAATAATAGTAATTGATTGCCGACCATTTTAATCTGTGTTCTGAGTCACAAAGTACCCATAATATTATTACGCTAAAACTAAAATTAAATTTTATAAAATTTGTAAAATGTTTTGTTTAGTGGTAAATTTAAAATAGAATAAAATAAAATGTTTCAGGCACTTTCGCAAAGGAGATGACAATGAGAGTTTATTGGGGGGTTAAATATAATTTAGCGAGAGATGTTTTGGAAAGCTTAGAATCTTTAGGCATTGTTTCTGTTGGTGAGCTCAAGGACTCTGATGTCGCGGTTATTGACTCAGATTCTGTTGGGTTTTTAGTAGATGCAATTGAGAGGGTAAAAAATTATTGTGTTTTTGTTGTTGTCTATAGAGATCGTATTCCAAGTATTTTGTGGTTATCAAATCCAGAATACCATTGGCATAACAGATTTTTTGTATTGCCATTCTCTGGTCAAGGAAGCGTGGTAGAATTTTTACTCAAAGAATTTGCGAAATAAAATGTACCCTTAATATCCTACCCGTTGCAATGCATCGGGTTTTTTTTGTTGCAGGAAATCAAAAATAGTTATAAAATTAAAGTAATTTATTTAGGTAAATTTGAAATAAAATAAGGGTTTTGTTGTATTAAATATATGCAGGATATTAGTAAAAATGACCAAGAATTAGCTATTTTGGTTCAATCTGGCAAGGTTGATTTTTTTGACATACTTTTTAATCGTTATGAAGCTAAAATAAAACGATATGCTAAGAAATTTATTTACCAAGAAGAGGAAATAAATGATGCAGTCCAGCAAATATTTACCAAAGCATTTATAAATATAAAAAGTTTTGATTCCCAAAGAAAGTTTTCTTCGTGGCTTTATAGAATAGCCCACAATGAACTTGTTAATTTATTAAAGAAAAAAAGACATAGTTTTCTGCCACTATTTAATCTTGATGTATTTTTGCCTCGTAATTATATAAATAATAATATAGAAGATAATATTGATAGGAAAAATATGCAAAAACAAGTAGAGCAAACTTTAGAAAAAATTGATGCCAAGTATAGAGAGCCACTTTATCTGTATTACATAGAAGAGTTAGATTATAAAGATATTTCTGAAATTATGAAAATTCCAGTTTCTACTGTAGGAGTAAGAATTGCTCGAGCTAAAAAATTAATGAAAAATATTTTAAATTCAAAAATTATTTAAATATATGGAAAATTCAAATAATATAAAAGAAGATATTTTACAAAAAATAAAATCTGGCAAAGTAAAGATGAAGCCAAAAATATTTTTTGTACTTAAAACAGGATTTTTTATCTTGCTATTTTTAGCTTTACTACTTTTTGCTGTCTATTTAATAAGTTTTATTGTGTTTATGATGAAAGCTTCAGGTCTTTGGTTTATGCCAGGATTTGGGCTTAATGGTATAGGTATTTTATTTAGATCATTGCCTTACTTTTTAATTATTTTAGCTTTAGCTTTAATAATATTTTCCGAGTTTTTTGCTGAGCATTTTGCTTTTGTATATAAAAGGCCAATGATTTATTCTTTATCAGCTATAGTATTAATTGTGATAATTTCTGCTATGGCAACATCTCAAACTTCAATGCATGCTGGTATATTCCAAAGAGCTCGAGAAAATAACCTCCCTATTATAAAGCCATTTTATGAGCAAGCGTCTAATATCAGGCCTGAAAATATGCATGCTGGGATTATCTTGGATATAAATGAGTTAGATTTTAATATACAAACTTTAAGTGGGCAAAATTTAAGAGTAATTCCATGTAAAAATGGTAAAGGTAAAACTCCCAAGATTCTTTCTACTGGTGAGAGGGTAGTAATTATTGGACCCGTAAAAAACAACACAATTGATTGCTTAAATATTTTAAAAGTTGCAGATGATGGTTCTTTAACTCCGCTTTACAAAATGAGAAGAAAAATGAAATAAATTCATAAATTAATTGTAATAAAGGGTAGAAAGGTCGCAAGATTTATAATTAAAAAAATATTAATATAATAAATATATGAATAAAAAATACCTATTATTTTTAGCAGTCCCAGTCTTAGCTGTTGCTTTGGGAACAAGTGCTTATGCATTTTACGGCAATCAGGGAGAAGGCAGGACAGATGTAATAAGTGCTATAGCTAAAAAGTTTAACTTAAATGCATCTGATGTTCAAAAAGTGTTTGATGAGCAAAGAACAGCAAATCAAACTCAAAATGAGCAAAAGTTTACAGATTTTATAAACAAATCTGTAACTGATGGCAAAATTACTCAAGATCAAGCAAACAAAATTATTGCAAAACATGCAGAAGTCAAAGCACAAAGAGATGCATTGCAAGGTAAAACTAAAGAAGAAATAAGATCTGCTATGAAAACTCAAGGTGATGCTCTAAAGCAATGGGCAACAGATAACAATATCCCAATGCAATATTTGATGTTTGGTGGTCTTGGCAGTAAGGGTTTGGGAATGTTTGGGCAAGGCAAAGCTCAGGGGTGCAAAATGGGTCAATTCAATAACAATGGCGCAAATCAATAAAATTAAAAATTTAGTTGATTAAATAGAATCTCAAAAACCGGAATTACGTATCCGGTTTTTGGTTGCTAAAAATTAAAAATAGTTATAAAGTTAAATATATTTATAGTAAGTAATTAATATATATAAAATAAAAATATGAATTTAGAAGATATAATTGCAAAAGGAGCTGTAATAATTGATGTAAGAACTAAAGAAGAATTTGATGCAGGACATATTCATGGTTCTTTTAATATCCCGCTCGATGAACTTGGTAAAAATTTAAATTGGCTTGCAGTCGATGTGCCCACAGTTGTATGTTGTGCTTCAGGGTCAAGAAGCGAAACTGCAAAATTTATTCTACAAGCTAATGGCTTTAAAGAAGTTTATAATGGCGGAGCTTGGGATGATTTAGGAAGCTTAAAAGGCATTGGTTCATGCAAAGTAAAATAAAATTATGGAAAGCAATAAAGCAAAATTAGTTATAAATCATTTAAAAAATCTAGGGACTAAAAAAAGAGCCGAAGCTTCAAAATGGTTTTTTAAAACTAAAAAAGGTCAGTATGGTTTTGGAGATATTTTTTGGGGAATAAGTGTGCCAGATCAAAGAAGAATAGCTAAGAAATATCAAGATTTATCTTTACCTCAAATATCTTTGTTATTAAAAAACAAAGTCCATGAGTTAAGGCTTACGGGGCTTTTTATTTTGGTATTGCAATTTAAAAAATATGATGAGATGGCAAGAAGCAAAATTGTAAAATTTTATTTAAAACATAAAAATTATATAAATAATTGGGACTTAGTAGACTCTTCTGCTTTATATATTTTAGGAGAATATCTAAAAGATAAGAATAAAGATATTTTATATAAATTAGCAAAATCAAAAAATTTGTGGCACAGAAGAATTGCTATTATTTCTACTTTTGCTTTTATAAGACAAAATCAATTTGAAGATACTTTAAAAATTTCTAAGATTCTCTTAAAAGATAATCATGATTTGATCCATAAAGCAGTTGGTTGGGCTTTAAGAGAAGTTGGTAAAAAAGATATGGAAAAAGAAGAGGAGTTTTTAGAAAAATATGCTAAGATAATGCCAAGAACAATGCTTCGTTACGCAATAGAAAAATTCCCAGATTCAAAACGCAAAATGTACTTACAATAAAAAAGCCCTGCAACAATTGAACGTTGATACAGGGCTCTGAGTTTCGCGGGCTTGGCGAGGGGAGTCATCGCTTGTTGTGCGACTCTTCAATCTGTCGACGGAGGCTTTCGATGGTCTCGTCGTACTTGAAATTACCTTTGCCTGGCGCTACGAGAACATGGCAAATGACCAAGTCATCCCGATGAGGGTCGTCCAGGCAGACTTGCTCAGGACTGTCGCTGTCCGCCCAATCGCCACACGTAAATTGCATGTGGCAGGCACGACACTCATAGAAGTCTGACATGTTGATGCTGATTCTGCCATCATTGCACTTTGGGCAAGGAATGTGAACCTGCAAATCCCTCAAGTGATCGAGTTTGCCGACCGGGCAGTCCTCTGTGTGCCCTTCGGTTAGATATGAGCTACAGATTTCACACCTGCAGGCCATAATCTGACGCGGGCGAAGACTCATTCCCAACATCATGGCATTTTCCTTTCATTCTCAGGGGTAGGGAAATTGGCTTGCCATTTGGCCTATTTCCGAAGTTTGTGTACAATAGTTAATTATAACAATATAACGGTTAAATGTCAAGAGTTGCTAGGTTGTCGTATGACAACTTGAAGAAAATAAAAAATATTTATATCTATGAAAAATTTTTGGGGAAAATTTAAAAAAAATAAAAGACCGATTATGGTGCAAGCTCCAATGAGTGGAGTAAGCGATCAAGCTTTTCGGCTTATGTTTGCAAAATATGGCTCGCCAGATGTTTTCTGGACAGAGTTTATTTCAGCTTCTGCTTTGTTTTCTCCTAAAGCTCAAAAATATTGTTTTGATGTTTTAAAATTTTCTAAAAAAGAAAGACCAATAGTAGCTCAAATTTTTGGTGCAAATTTAGAAGAATTAGAAAAAGCTGCGAAAGTAATTGCCAAGCTTGGCTTTGATGGTATTGATATAAATATGGGTTGCCCAAATAGAAATGTAGAAAAACAAGGAGCTGGCTCTGCTTTAATAAAAAATTCAGAGCAAGCAGTAAAAGTGATTAGAGCTGTAAAAAAAGGTGCTGGTAAGTTGCCTATTTCCGTAAAAACTAGAATTGGTTACAATAAAAATGAAATTGCAGATTGGATTCCTGTAATTTTAAAAGAAAATGTTTCTGTCTTAACCGTACACTTTCGTACAACAACACAAGCTTATGCCCCACCAGCTCATTGGGAATTAGCCAAAGAACTTGTAGAACTTCGCAATAAATATGCTCCAGAAACTTTATTAATTGGTAATGGTGATGTAAAGTCTTTAAAACATGCCATGAAATTAGTAAAAGAAACTGGTTTAGATGGTATTATGATAGGTAGAGCAGTCTTGGGAAATCCTTGGTTCTATGTAGATAAAAAACCAACACTTTTAGAAATTTTAAATGCAATTATACAGCACTCAGAACTTTTAGGAAAAGAAAAGCATTGGGATAGTATTAAAAAACATTTTCATGCATATTGTAAAAATTTTATTGGCTCAAAAGATTTGCGTAACTCTCTAATGAAAACTAAAAACGCTAAAGAAGCTAAAGAAGTAGTCAAAAAATTTATCAAAAATTATAAAATTGTGATATAAGAAATAATGAAAAAGTAATGTGTTAGCATTAGGCAAATTAACGCAAAAAATCACTTTAGGTGACTTTTTATTTTATTAAGCAATTACAATAAATTTCATCAGGTACATAAGTAGTATGCCAGTGATGAAAAACAGAAAAGAAACTATTGATTTTTTTAAATTTTTTTCTTTTCTAGCTTCTGGCATTAGGTCTGAGGCTGCAATATAAATAAATCCTCCAGCGGCAAAAGGAATAAGGTAAGTAGTAATATTTTCTGAATAAAAAGAAACAAAATATCCTAAAATTCCTCCAATCACAACCATTAAAGCTACTATATAATTTAGAGTAAGTGCTTTAATTTTTTCGAAACCAGCATGAATCAAAACTCCAAAATCTCCTATTTCTTGAGGAATTTCATGTAAAGCAATGGCCAGTGTTGTGGCAATGCCTATTTTTATATCAAGTAAAAATGCGCCGGCTATAATTAGTCCGTCGATAAAATTATGTATAGAATCTCCTATTAAGCTCATATATCCATATGTATGTATGTTGCATTCGCCTTTGTGGCAATGGTGCCAATGCAATACTTTTTCAATAAAAAAGAATAGAACAAAAGCCAGCATAGTTATAAAAAAGACTATGTTTATATCCATTGACTCCGATGCCTCTGGTAATAAGTGTAAAAAAGCTCCGCCAATTAATGCACCAGCTGATAAAGAAACTAAAAACAAGGTTATTTTTGGAAGAACATCTTTTTTTAAAATTAAGAAAAATGCAACTATCCAAACGCACAAAGTTATTGAGAATGTTGCTAATAAAATTTGTAGTAAAATCATTTTATTTTTTAAGCTTGATATTTTTTATCTTGCCTGCCCACAGGCATGGCAATAACCATAAAATTCAAGAGAGTGATTAATTATATTAAATTGATTTTGTTTGGCAATTTGTTTTTCTTGTTTTTTTAAATGATTTGTAATATCTACTTTAATAATCAAACTACATTTTAGACAAATTAAGTGATGATGATGGTCTTTGGGTATTTCATAATAATCTTTACCTGAAATAGTATTTTTTAAAATAATATGATTTTTTGTTAAAAATTGTAGTTCGCGATATATGGTAGAGCGATCGGGATTAATTTTTTTATTTTTTAATTTTTTTATTAATTCTTCCTTTGTTAACAAACAACAGCCCTCGCCTAGGGAACTAATAACAGCTTTTCTGATTTTAGTTAATCTCCCGCCAAATAATTGAATTGTTTTGTGGGTTGTGTCGTGAGTTTTTTTGTTGGTTATAATCATATTTATTATTGCAACATTGTTGCATTAAATAAGTATATTATATTAGCAACCTCAAGTCAAGGAAGTAAGCATATTATCTTGCGTCTTTGTTTGAAAAATAGTAAATTTAAGTATATGGACAACATAAAAGCGCGAGTAATTTCTGAACATAAGGGAGCTTATAAAGTCATAAATGAAAATGGCGAATTTTTGGCAAAAGTAACTGGCAAACAAATGTTTACTGCCAAAAGCAGAGAAGATTATCCAGCTATTGGGGATTTTGTTATAATTGATGAATTGCCAGAAAATAATGCAGTAATAAAAAGTATTTTACCAAGACAAAGCATAATTAAAAGAAAGTACGGCGATAAAAATAAATCTGGAGAGAAAAGTGATACTCAAATTATAGCTGTAAATATTGATATTGCTTTTATTGTGCAGTCACTTGGCAGGGATTATAATTTAAATAGGTTTGAAAGATATTTTTCAATACTTAGTGATGGTAGTATAAAACCTGCAATTATATTAAATAAAATTGACTTGGTTTCAAAACAAGAGCTTGATGAAGTCTTAAGTCAAATAAAAAATAGATTTCCTAATGTTGATGTTATTTTAACAAGCACAATTACAGATAAAGATTTGTCTGGATTAAAAAATTATCTGCAAGTTGGTAAAACTTATTGTTTTTTAGGTTCATCTGGCGTGGGTAAATCTTCTATAATAAACAAATTGCTTGGCAATCCGCCAGCTGGCGGATTAATAAAAACAGAGCAAATTAGCTCATATTCAGATAGAGGCAAACATATTACAACTACAAGACAAATGTATTTTTTAGAAAGTGGTGCAATTGTAATTGATAATCCAGGCATAAGAGAAGTTGGCTTAACAGATGCAGATGCTACTTTAGAAAGTTTGTTTGATAAAATAACTGAGTTATCTTTGCAGTGTAAATTTAATGATTGCACTCATACTCAAGAAATTGGTTGCAATGTTTTAAAAGCAGTAAAGGTAGGAGAAATTGATAAGAAGCAATTTGAAAATTATTTAAATTTAAAAAAAGAAGCAGAATTTTATAAAATGTCTGAAATTGAAAAAAAAGAAAAGGAACGAGATTTTGGTAAATTTATAAAAAAAGCAAAAAAAGATTTAAAAGATTATAGCATTAAAAATTGAATAATCATTTATTTGATTTTTATATATGAAAGGAGTAAAATTAAGTAATAAAATTAAAAAATAAAAATATGATAAATAAATTTTTTGTGGTGGGATTTTTAGTTATTGTTTTTAGTGTAAATATGAATAATTTGTGTTTAGCAAAACAGCAGGGAAACGATTCTGCTGGTGGTGTGCAAGTACAAATTCAAGCTGAAGATCAACAGCAAAATCAAAATCAAAATCAAAATGACAGTCAAAATTTTTTAGGTGCTAAAGAGCAGGAGCAAGAACAAGAGAGAGAAAGAGAACAAGAACAAAAATCAGAGCAGAATGGCCAAGAAAACGGGCTCAATGGCCAAAATCGTAGAAGCGCGGTAGCAAATTTTGTTCAGAAACTTCAAGAGGTTGCCAATAGGCAGTCAGGCATAGGTCAACAAGTAAAAATTATTGCTCAAGAGCAAAATCAGTCAGAGGAAACAACCTTGCAAGCAATGGAGAAAGTGCAAACCAGAAGCAAAGTAAGGACATTTTTTTTGGGGACAGATTATAAAAATTTGGGTACATTAAGAAGTGAAATGGTACAGACTAGAAATAGGTTAAATCAGTTGGAAGATTTGGCTGAAAATATACAAGATGAAAATGACAAAGAAGAATTCCAAAATCAGATGCAGGCATTAGAGCAAGAACAGCAAAATATCGAAGATTTTATAAAATCCCAAGAAAGCAAATTTAGTTTATTTGGCTGGCTGGTAAAATTATTTAATAAATAAAAATTAATTGAGAAACCCAGCGAAAGTTTGCTAAGGGCAAATTGAAAAATAAAATATGGATTTACAAGAGATAATTAAAAAAGGTGCAATAATAATTGATGTAAGAACCAAAGAAGAATTTGACCAAGGTCATATTCAAGGTTCTTTAAATATCCCAGTAGATGAAATTGGCAATGCTTTAACCTGGCTTGCAAAAGAGGTGCCGACTGTTGTTGTTTGTGCTTCTGGAGCAAGAAGTGCTTATGTAAAATATATTTTAGAATCAAAATCAAATAACTTTAAAGAAGTTTACAATGGGGGAGCTTGGGATAGTTTGGGTAATGTTCACGCTGGCGCTTGTCTTATAAAATAATTAAATAACCTGACGCACAGGCAGGTAAAAATATGAAAATAAATTTTTGGGGTAAAATAGCATTGGTAATAGCAATTGTTTTAGTTGTGACTGGTTTTGTAGTGTGGTATTTTAGTTTGCAAAATTTGAAGCCAATAACCACTAACAATAATCAAAACAATTTGGCTAATCCCGCTTCGGAAAATTGTATTCAAAAAGGTGGCACGCTTTTAATGCGGGAAAATAAAAAAGGTCAATACGGCGTTTGTTTGTTTGAAGATAACATGCAATGTGAAGAATGGGCACTTTTGCGAGGTCGGTGTCCTGTTGGAGGTTTAAAAATTACAGGTTATGAAAATGATGCACAAATTTATTGTGCTATTACTGGTGGACAAGTTGAAGGTGTTGGCACAAGCACTCCTATGTGCAAACGTGTTGATGGTACTTATTGCAATACTCAGGCTAACTTAGATGGTGAATGCCCAGATCCCAATGATCCTAACCCAAACGCTGGCAACACCGAAGCTCCATAAGGTAAAGTAAATTTAAAATAAAAAATTTATGGTAAAAGCAATATTATTTGATCTTGACGGCGTAGTGATTACAAGTACAGGCAAAAGATTTAGCGAAAGGCTTTCAGAGAAGCTTGATATTTCTATGGAAATTATATCAGAGTTTTTTGTAAAAGATTTTAGGGAGTATTCCTTTGGCAGAGCTGATTTAAAAGAGAAAATTGCCCCATATTTACCTAAATGGGGTTTTGATGGCAGCGTGGATGATTTACTAAAATTTTGGTTTGAACATGAAGGCACTCTAGACCATGAAGTTTTAAAAATTGTTGCTAATTTGCGCTCAAAAGGAATAAAATGTTTTATTGCCACTCGTCAAGAAAAGTATAGAAAAGAATATTTGTTAAATATTATGGGGCTTAAAGAAAAATTTGACGGGATATTTTGCACCTGTGATATTGGTTTTGATAAAAGTGAAAAAGGCTATTGGGATTATGTTTTTAAAGAATTGAATTTAAAACCAGAAGAAATTATGTTTTTCTGTGATAGCATAAAGAATATTGATATAGCAAAAAGTCTTGCTATCCAAGCCTACTTTTATGAGGGTGTAGATTTCTTAAAAGAAAAAATTTAAGGGAATGAAATGAACACTTATCTGACACTTAAATCTTGGTAAAAATTTTAGGGTTCAGGCAGGAATTAAAATGTAATTGAACTTGTCTTCCAAAAGAGCTTTGTCTCGCCGAAGCTTGCAAGCGAAGGCGGATAAATTTAAGTAATTAAATAAAAAAAATGGAAAATAAAGATTTAAATTTTGGAGAGCAAGGTAAGTCAGAAAAAGATATTATATGGGAAGAAAAACAAAGAGAAGTTGATAAAATTGTTGATGGTTTGGGCGAGGAAATAGATAAAAACATTAAAGATGTAGTGGTAGCTTTTGTGGCTAATGGTTTTTCAACTTCTGCTTCTTGTGAGGGGCATATTGTAAGTGAAAGTGAAAAGCAAAGAGGTGAATTGTACCCTTGGATTGATATTTGTTTGCCAGAGCCCGAAGGTTGGCAGGAAAGTGAAGATAAAAAAGAACAATGGCGCGCAGAAAATTTATTACAAAGGCAAAGGCTGAAAAATTTGTTAAAAGAATTTTATAAAGATAAACAAGTCACAGATGACGCCAATTTGATTTTTGAAGATATCGGCATATTTGGAAGATTTAGGATAAGGAGCTTGGGAGGTGAAAATATGCAATCTTTAAATAGTGAAAGGCAAAAACAGTTGCAAAAAATTTATAGAAAAGAAATGAATGATTTTGCTAAATTTTTAAAACAAAAGTTTATGTTAGATAGTAATTAATTAAAAAATAATTTAAAAAATTAAGAGCATCAAATTCTCTAGGTTGCCCTAGGGCAACCTGAAGCTATTTCCTGCCTGCCATAGGTAGGTAAAAATAATTAGAATAGCAAAATAGAAATTATAAAAAGTCATTCTAACCTATGTTAAGATAAAAAATATTTAAGGCAAGAAAAAAGCCCGGGTTCGCAGTTGCGAGACTCGGGCGCGACGAGACAGGAAATTGGATTGGCAGGCTAAGCGCTCTTTTGTTTCTTGTCTTCGTTTTTGTGCACGACTTGCCCGTTCTCCCAGAACACGGACGCGCCTTGGCGGTTGTAGCCGCGATCTGCTGGTTGCCTGTGGTGAAGTGCAGGCGACCGCACGTTTGGCACGGAAACGAGTTCTGGCACATAGTGTAACTCGTTTTTAGCGGAATGGGGAGATTGAGATTAAGATCTCCACCACAACCTTCGACTAGACATTTCATCGAAAACTCCTTTCAAGGATTGGGAAAGGCAAAACATATATACTTTAACAAAATACTGAGATATTGTCAATAGTTTGAGTAGTGCAATAACGAGTTGCCTTTCGGGCGGTTTATTGGTGTAATGAAATTAAAATAAAAATAAATTTATGATGTCGATAATTATTATTTTAGGAATGGGATATTTTTAGCACTATTTATTGGTGGCCTTGTTATAAAAAATAATTAGGTTAATGAGTATTAACTTAAAAGCTATTCTAAAAATAATTAGTACAAGGTGTAAAAATTAATTTAATAAAATTATGAATTATAAAAATATTTTATTTTTGGTGGGTGTGATATTGGTTTTTGGTGGCGGTATGGTTAGTAATGTGCAGGCTACTGTGGGTGGACCAACTTTTATTTATGACTTTAAATATAATCCACAAGACGAGTCTGTTTACTATAAAACGGTTTCTGAAAGCGGAAGAGGGTGCCCGCCAGAATTGATGAAATTGTCATTGGTATCTGGAGAATCAAAAACGGTTTATTCGTGTGATGACGGAGAAAAATTAATGCAAAACGGAGGTAATTTTTTTGATGTTAATTTGGCAATTGATAATATAGTTTTAAATTTTAAAGATTTAACAGCTATAAATCTTAGGGATAATAAAATTTATGTTGATGTAAATTTTGTCGATTATAAAAAATTTAGTTCAGATTCCAATGACATTGAGCTTGCCAATTTTACAGTCTTACTGTATCAAGATGGCAAAAAAGTGCTTGATTTTTCCCTAACTGGTTGCAATTTAAAACAGCCGTTTACTTTTGCCGGGTATGCTATACCGGGTTTTGACAAGAAAATTGCTCTACTGCTTTCAACAAAAGGTGATTGTATGGAAGGTGGATATATCAATGAAACTTTGTACGTTGTTGGTGGACTAGAAAATTTGAATAAAGCTGACATTTCTAATTACTACAAGTATGCTTCGGCATTAACGCCCAACGAAGGAACCTTGGTTGTTTTTGAGTCAGATAAACCAGATATTTTAGACGTCACACTAAAAAATGACTATTCTACAGATTCAAAAAATTTTAATTTTTATTTGATTGGAATTGGATTTTTTGTTATAATAATTATATTTCTGATCGGATTAATTTTTAAAATAAAGAAAAGAAAAAATTAATTTTTTTGGAGCAAAGGAGACACAGCTTCTATACAAGAGAAAAGTGTAGAAACATTTAAAGATTGTATTAAATCTGAAAATTAAAAAGAATAATTAAATAAAAAAGCGGTTTTCCAAGACCGCTTTCGTGTTGGCTATGCGAGAGGCACTAAAGCATCACCGATTTTTCAATCTTTTGTTGTGACGCCTTTTGGCTTCACAGATGACACAAACATTTGAGAAATGCCATGTTGTGTAGCCATTATTCTTGACTTCGTTGTGATAAAAGAACTTGTGATGTTTGAGCCATGATCTTTGACAGACTTTGCAAGTTTTTTCTTCGAGTGGGACAGATCGGTTGTCATTAGTTTTTATCATAGCTTGGTATAGCTTGATTAGTTTTTGCTCTCTTTGGGTAATGTTGAAATCAAACTCTGCAAGCATTTTTGCACTTCTTTTGCACATGCCTGCAAGATATTTTCTTCTTGTGCTTGGGATTTTGAGCACAATAGAAAATGGTGGCTTAACACCAAGTTTTCTTTGTTTTGCATCAACAGTGCCTTTTTTGATGCCAAATTTTCTGGCAATCTGTTGAATAGAGAACTCTGTAGAATGTTCACGCAAAAAAGCATTAAGAGTTCTTGATTCTCGTTTAGTAAGAATTTTTCGTTTTCTTGCCGAGCGAGATCGATTCTTATTCACTAATCGTAGTCTGCCCATCCACTTGCGGATGTTGTGTACTGTTCTTGGTTTTGTTTCTTTGCCAAGCATTTCAAATTCAGCGATTTGTTCTGGCGGGCAATTGTCGGCAATAAGCTGGCGAAGCTTTTTTTGTTGGGCTTTTGTGAATGGTGGAAATCCTCTTGTTGGTATTAGACCAAGCTCTCTTGCTTTGCGCCTGATACATGCTTTTTTCCTACCACGGAATCTTACATTCTCAATAGGCATGCCATTTGCTAGTAGCGATTCTAATCGATTCAAGTTTTTCTTTGTCCATTTTTTCCACCCAAAGGTCATTTTGATTCTCCTAATTGTTAAGGTGCATAAATACTAGTTTGTTAAGCTTAATATACGCTACCATATAAAATAAAAAATTTAAACACCATGGTCGCTTTTCGGGCGATTTTTTGATATAATGAAAATGAAAAGTAAAGATTAATTAACGAAAACTATGATGTCGATAATTGTTATTTTAGGAATTGGGATATTTTTAACACTACTTATTGGTGGCCTTATTTGGGCCGTATTCCAAGACTCAAAAGAAAATTCAAAAGAAGAAAAAAATAATTTAATTAAAAAATAAACATTATTAAATAATAAGAAATATGGATATAGAGTATGAGGCAACATTTACAAATATTGATAAAAATAAGTATCGTGAGAAGTTGGCAGAAATTGGTGCGAAATTGATAAAACTAGAATTTCTACAAAAACGGGTTACTTTTAAGTTGCCTGATGGCCACGAGATAAAAGGAGGTTTCTTGCGTGTGAGAGATGAGAATGACAAAATTACAATGAGCTTAAAAGTGATGGATGGTGATCAAATTGAAAATCAAAAAGAGATTTGTTTGCAAGTTGATAATTTCAAGAAAGCCGAGGATTTTTTGCTTAGCATTGGTTGTGTAAAAAAATCTTATCAAGAGACTAAAAGAGAATTGTGGATGCTTGATGGAGTAGAAGTTACAATTGATGAATGGCCATTTTTGGAACCATTGATTGAAATAGAAGGGATTTCTGAAGAATCTGTGAAAATAGTCTCTAAAAAATTGGGGTTTAATTATGCAGATGCATTTTTTGGAGCTACTGGGACTATTTATAGTAGAAAGTATAATCTTTCAGAAGATATTATAAACAATCATACGCCAGAAATAGTATTTGATGGTGAAAATCCATTTCTAAAAAGTAAAAATTAATTAATAAACATAAATAATAAAAATTATCAGGTTATCATGTGATAACCTAAAGCTATTTCAAAAAAAATGGAATAGTAAATTTTATCCTAACCTATGTTAAGATAAAATAATTAATATTATTAATTAAAATATGATATTAAAAAAAGAATCGGAAAAATTATATGAGGATGAAGAGACTCGAGTAAAAAACGAGATTGGGTTTATTCGTCAAATGTGCGGAACAGCAAGTAATAACGATTGGGAGTTTGATTTATTAAATAGAATTTGGAAAGATTATTCAGATGGCAGTTTGACAGCAGATGAAGCTATTAAAAAAGCTAATAACGTTTTTGAAAGTAAAAATTTAAGATAAATTCATAAACAACAATTTTGATGTCTAGGTCCAGATACATGTGATACACTTGTTAAGTTTGTAATACGATAACGTTTTTTGTTGGTAAGCCACATATTTTTATCTTTTGTGAGTATTCTGCTGGAGTGAGTTGACCTAGCGCTTCGTG
>Ga0208375_1000754_pt1 | contig 42208 bp, 56 predicted proteins | sample RifOxyD1_FD_184038 | JGI IMG/M metagenome (GOLD analysis project Ga0208375, IMG submission 184038) | Soil microbial communities from Rifle, Colorado - Rifle Oxygen_injection D1 (SPAdes) | ecosystem: Environmental > Terrestrial > Deep subsurface > Rock core/Sediment | place: Rifle, Colorado... | reverse complement strand
CTATTGATTTAAGAGGAAAAGGGTTGCATGAAGAATATAGAGCATTTGGGTATAAGGAAACTTCAGAAACACCTTTTAGAAAGAATGCTCCTGTAGGAAAATTACGAGAAAGAGAAGAAGCTATTTTAGTTGAAAACTAAATAAAAACATTTTAATACCTCTTTTTCTTTATTTTTTTGCAATATTCCAAAGCTCTTTAAAATAAGCAATGAAGCTTGCTGCTGTTTCTTCATCTTTTATTAGAATAACTAAAGGTTCTTCTTTTAACATTATTATAGCAGATGTATTTTTTGTAATTAAAAATTCTACAGGAGTTGTTTTTTGTAAAAATCTTTTATTGTATTTTATTTTTAATTCTTTTTCCAAAGATTTAACATAATCTCTATCATTTTCATTAAATATTATTTTGAGTTTAATATTTTTTAATCTGGCTCTAAAGCTCCATTTTTGATAAAATAATTTTGTTTTTTCTAAATTATCACCCTTGCTTGCACCCAAGATATAGGCATCATCTTTTACTGCTTCAGAATACAATGAAGAATAGACTGTTTCCATTCCTTTCCAACCATAAAAAATTTCTGCTGTGGTCTTATTCCTGATTGACTTTTGCAAGTTTTCTAGTTTAGGCATTAAGTCTTTGATATTTTGTTCTTGCTTTTCGAATTCTTCTTTTTTTAAATTGAGATAATCAGAAATTCTAGAAACTGGAGCTGCCTGGTAATGCCTAATATTGTTTTTTATGATTAAGCTGACTAGACCTTTGTCTATTAATTTATTTAAAACAATGTAAATTTTTGAGGGAGCTATTTTTGCCTTTTCTAAGATTTTACCTTTTGATGAAATGCCTAATTCTAATAAGGCTAAATAAACTTTAATTTCTGAATTAGTTAGTCCTAAAGATTGCAGGCTTTCATCTATATTCATGGTACCACTTAGGGGGGTGCTAGAGATTATAAAGATTTCTAAAATATAATTTTATGGTAGAAAACGAAGCATTAGATATGGAGAATATTCATCTTAATTTACGTAGAGCAGACTATAGAGATATTGGATTTACCTATGAGTTAATGCATTGTTGTTTAGGGTCTTATTTTAGAAGAAATACTCAAGAAGGATGGTCTAGGCAAAAGTTTAGAGAAGGTTATTGTCCAGAGAGAATTATAATTATAGAACATGAGGGAATGCCCATTGGATTCATAGATGTAGAATATAGGGAAAATGAAGCCTTTTTTCATAATTTTGAGTTAGCAGAAGATTATAGAAAAGGTTTTCTTGGGATAAAACTTGCAAAACATTTTTTAGAAAGAGCTAGACTAAATGGTGCAGAAAGAGCTAGTGCTAAAGTATTTACGAATAATCGTTGCTTGATTTTATTTAGAAGATTGGGTTTTGAAATTACTAATATGATAGAAGAAGAAAATACTTTTGTGATATCAAAAGTATTGGAAAGTTAAAATGAAGTACTTTAGCATAATTTCCTCTTTATTTGTTACAGTTCTTCTTATTTCTAACACTGTTGCAACTAAATTTTTTTCATTAGGACCTTTTATATTTACAGGAGCTATTTTAATATTTCCTATAAGTTATATTTTTGGAGATATTTTAGTAGAAGTTTATGGTTATAGTAATTCAAGAAAGATAATATGGACAGGATTTTTTGCTTTAGCTTTTATGTCTTTAGTTTACTGGCTAATTGGAATACTTCCTTCAGCTTCTGGTTGGGAAAATCAAGAAGCTTATCTTAAAATTTTAGGAGTAGTTCCAAGAATAGCACTAGCTTCTATAATAGGATTTTTAGCTGGAGAATTTTCTAATTCTTTTGTATTATCTAAATTAAAAATATTAACTAAAGGAAGACATTTATGGACAAGAACAATTTCTTCAACTATTGTAGGACAAGGAGTAGATAGCATATTGTTTACTTTCATAGGATTTTATGGATTAATTCCTAATTCTATATTAATAATTGCAATATTATCAGGATATTTGTTTAAAGTAATATATGAAGTAGTAGCTACCCCCCTCACATATTTTATTATTAATTATATTAAAAGAAAAGAAAATCTAGATGTTTATGACTATAAAACTCGTTATAATCCTTTTATTTTTAATTAAGAAAGATTTTTAATATATTCGATATTTAGTATTTTATGGAAACTTTAAGTTATAATTTTGAACTAGAGAAGGCTGTTGCTAAGATTAGAGAAGAAAAAGCTAAATTAGTTTGCATTCAATTGCCTGAAGGTTTGAAACCAAAAGCACTTGAAATAGCTAATTATTTAGAAGAGAAAACTAAAGCTAAAGTTTTAATCTGGGCTGATACTTGTTTTGGTGGATGTGATATTCCATATGAGTTAGAGAAATTAAAAGTTGATTTGTTAATCCAATTTGGACATAATGAATTCGGGTATTCTAAATAGAAAGTTTTATAAGTAAGATGTATCTTATTAGTAAGATAGGATTTAAAATGAAAGAAAAAATAGAACTTGGAACTGTAAGTGCTAGGGGACAAATATGTATTCCTAATAATATAAGAGAAGAAATGGGGCTAAAAGAAGGCAACAAAATATTGTTTTTTTTAAGTGGTGATTCTTTAATTATGAAGAAGGTGCAGATGAAAACTTTTGAAGAACTAACAAGGCCATTAAAAGAAGCAAAGAAAAAGATAGAAGAAAAAGATGTTACTGAGTTAATTCATAAAATGAGAAAAAATGAAGGTAACAACTGACACTAATATTTTAGTATCTGCAACATTTTGGACTGGAAATTCTGATTTCATAATTACTTATGATTTTTATTTATTAAAACAATTTGAAAATATAAAAATAATTACACCTGAAGAATTTTTAAAATTAATATGAGAATAATTAAATCAAGCGAGATTGTAAAATTTCTTTATTGTCCTAAAAGTTTGAATTTTAATAATGTAAAAGAACAAGTTTATACTAAAGAAAAGGATAATTCTAGTTTAATCTTAATTATAATAGGAGCAATATGTCTATTATTGTTATTGAAATTATTGTAGTATTTGCCTTAATTGTTTATTTTTTAAAATTTAATAGAAAATATAAGACTAAGGAGTTAATTGGATATAATAAAAAAGAAGGTGAGAAATTATTTTCTGAAAAATATGAATTAGCTGGAAAGCCTGATTTTGTTTTAGAGAAAGAAGGAAAATATTTTCCTTTAATTGTTAAAAGAAGCAAAAAACCTAAACAGCCTTATTTTTCTCATTTAATGCAGTTAATTTCTTATTGTTTATTATTAGAAGAAGATGGAAAGAAAGTTGAGAATGGATTTATACAATATTCAGAGAATGAGCCTTTTTTTATTCCTTATGATGATAAAATGAAGGAATATTTGCTAAGTGTTTTAAATGAAATGAGGGAATCTTTTGAGAAGAATAATTTTGAAAAGACGTTGAATAAAAATAAATGTGAGAAATGCTTACATAAAGAGGAATGTTATGAAAAAAGTTAAAGTTAAAAAGTTTTTTATTTATTAAATGAAATGAGAGACAGAGTATGGGGAATTACTTTTTTAGAAACTTCGACAAGAATATCTATGCAAAATAGATTTAGGCTTATAGCATTAGCTACTGAAATGTTTTATGCTGAAAAGAATGATTTCAAAGTAAGGTTCGATGATGAAAATATAATTGGAAATATGCACAATACCGGAAGATATGGAATGTTAGGACAATATGGCGGAATAAGATTTGAAGCAAGACTTCATACATGCTATGGTGAAGAAAATTTAAGCTTTTTAGTGAGTGAACAGGGAAGAGGTGCTTTTACTTATAATAATGAACAGAATTAATCACCATTCTTCCATGTCTAATGGGTCTAAACCTTTATTCATGTTTTGAAAAGAATCATTCTTGTTTGCTGTGAAATTAATGTATCTTTCAAACCTATACTGAAAGGCACAGAATAAATTGCAGAAATATGCTAATTTTTCATTTCTTCTGTTTGCTATGAAAGTATAAACTAAATTTAGTAAAGAAGCTAATCTTGCAACTATCTTAAATAAAAAAACAGCTATGCTTCCTATTATGAACATTGGAATTCTTGTTAGTGCTTCACTTCTTTCGGACATATAATTATTATTTGATTATTACTTATAAAGATTTTCAAGATAATTTCAATCCATTTTTTACTTTTCTTTCTGGAATTGCTAAAACAACTTCCCCTGTTTCTAAAACAAATCCTGTTGTAAGAACTTCAGATATAAAATTGCCTATTTGTTTAACAGGAAAATTAACAACACAAAGAACTTGCTTATTTAGCAAATCTTCTTTTGTGTAAATTTTTGTAAGTTGGGCACTTGATTTTTTTATTCCATATTCGCCTAAATCAATTAATAATTTATATGCTGGTTTTTTAGCTTCTGGAAAATCCTCTACTTTTATTATAGTGCCAATCCTTAAGTTTACATTCTCAAAGTCTTGAAATGTTATATTTTCCATTTAAAAAAGAAATAGTAAATCTTTAAAAAGTATTCTTATTTTAGAATTATATGCGCTAGTAGTATAGTGGTTATTATGCGGCCTTGCCAAGTAAGGGTTGCACCCTTCACGAACCTGCTAAAACAGATTTGTAGAATTGCATCCTTCACGAACCTGCTGAAAAGCAGTAAGAACGCAAAGAGGCTGCGGCCCGGGTTCGAATGAGCTTTTCTCTTGAAAGAGAAAACTTCGGAAAAGAGAACAAAGCTACGAAAGTCCCGGCTGGCGCAGTACTTTTTCTTTCTGGAAAGAAAACCTACGCTAAAAGAAAGCAGTTAGGAAAACCTAACTTAAAAGAAAATCATAGTGTTTTATAAACCCCTAAAAAGTAATAAATTCTTTGGGAATAACATGGTAAACATAAAAGGACATAAGATTGAAGCAATTGTAATAAAAGACTCTTTTGACAGGAGAGCTTTGCAATTTAAGAATGAAATCATAGAAGTTTTAAGAACTATTGATGTAAAAAAGGATGATATTGAAATACCTTTAGAAAGAATGGCTATAAAAAAGGTCAAAGCTTCTGTTACATGGTATTATGATAATCAGAGGATGCATTATAGCTATAATATGCAGGGTAAATTCGTTGAAAACATGTATATTGTGTTTAAATTGCTTGAAATTGAAGTTAATTTAATTATTTCTAAAAAGAAAACAATTAATGAATTTATGGAAGAATTTAGAGAAGATTCAGATGTAGAAGAAAAAAGAACAGAAGCAAGAGGATTTTTAGGTCTTAAGGAAAATGAAGATAACCTGGAAGTTATTGATAAAAAATACAAGGAAATGGCAAAAGAATTGCATCCTGATACTCAAAATGGCGATACTGAAAAGTTTAAAGAACTAAATAATGCCCATAAGATACTAAGAAGAGAGTTAATGTAAGTTTTAAATATTTATTTTAATTTCTAAATACATGAAATTTACACCTCCGGATCATCTTTTTGTTTATATAATCTTAGAAATAATATTAGATATATATCTTCCAATAAAACAAGTTGTATATTCTCCCTTAACATATCTGGGAATTCCATTAATAATTTTTGGACTTTATTTAAACTGGATTCATGTTTATAGGACATTTAAAAAAGCCAAAACTCATTTTGATGTTTATAAAAAACCAAATGCCTTAGTAACAACTGGATTTTTTAGGATTAGTAGAAATCCAACATATTTGGGTATGTCTTTAACTATATTAGGTCTAGCAATTTTACTTGGTTCTTTGATAAATTTTATATTTCCAATTATTTTTGTTGTTTTAACAAACCATTTTTGTATTAAAATTGAAGAAAAAAACCTTGAAGAAAAGTTTGGGAGAAAATATCTTAATTATAAAACAAAAGTAAGAAGGTGGATTTAATATAAACTAGTGTATTCTTTTAATTAAAGTCCTAAACAGTCTTTATATTTTAACATATTTTTGTATTTCAATGAGGCTTTAACAACTGAAATCTTTCTCTCAATCCTTGCATCCTGGTTATTTTTGATTTCATTTAAAAAAGCACACATGTCTTCCACTTGATTAATTTTTTCTAGATAATAAACTCCAGTTATAATACGAAAATCATAGTTTGTGTCTAAACCAGGAGATAATGTTTTATCTTTTAAAGTTAAATCCAGTCCATTAATTAAATTCCCATTACCATCATAGAAAGAAAAAACAATTATAGAATCATCAGGCAGGTCTTGAAAAGCTGGTGTATTTTGTATTAATCTGTTAAATGGAGAAATATCCAATTGATAATCAACTGCACCAATACTACCTGAATTTGCCTGCAAACCTGCATTGGTGGTTAATGAAGATTCTTTAAGATAATCTATTTTGAATATAAATATCAGAACTATAGATACTACAGCTAAAATGAATAACGAATAAGTTATTCTTTGAAATATTTTGTTATTAAGAATTCCGAGCATCTTTTCTCCATTTGAGATAAACAAACAGGGCTACTACTAAGATAAAGAATAAGATTGAACCGAAAATTAATGTTGATTTTCCAATACCTGATTCATATAATGAGGCTCCAAACAAGCTGAATAATAAAACATAAGGAATATATGCTATTACTACAATTGGGATGAATTTTCTCCATTTAATGCTTGTCAGGCCTGCTAAAAAACTTATAATATCTGAAGGAAATATAGGAAATAAATAACCTGCCCAGAAAACAGCTATACCTTCATCCTGGAAGAATTTATCGTATCTTTCTAATTTTTCTTTTTTGACTAATCTTTCAACTAAAGGCCTTCCAAATCTTCTTGAAATGTAAAATGCAATAAAAGTACCAAGAACATTTCCAATATAAGTGTAAATTGTTCCATAAATAGGTCCAAAGGCATAACCTGAAGCGATAGCTACTATAAATCCAGGTATTGGTGCTACAATAACTTCTAAGACCAATAAAGCAATTATTACTAATGGACCTATTAAGCCCAGGCTTCTTATTTTTTCAGCTGCCTGCTGAGGTGTTTCAAAATAAGTTTGAATGTAAAACAAACCAGCACCTAAAATTGTTAAGATAATTAATAAGATAATTAAGTTTCTTGAGTGCCTGATAAGATGCCTTGAAGACTGTTTTATTTTTTCTCTTGGAAGTTTTATTATTCTTCTGGTGTGATGCATTATTTTTCTTGAAGATTCTTTTAATTTTTCATGAGAAATTTTTTTGATTAAGTGTTTTGATTTTGACTTCAAGTAATTTTTCATAAAATAAAAAAGAAAAAGCAATATTTAAACTTAATCAACTGTCTAGGCAGATTATTGTTTGTAACTAATTATAAATAAGATTAGTAAGAAAGCAAATGCTATGAAAAGACCTATTGCCACTAAGATTTTTGTTGATTTCATAGTAATTTAAATTCTTCTGAGCGGATTTTATTAGTATTAATTCCTAAAGATTTAAAACTTTTCTTTAAGGAAGTCATCATTGAAACCGGGCCGCATAAAAGAATGTCTTTTTCTTTGATATTTTTTGATGTATTATTAATGTAATTAGCAGTTATATGGCCTTTTTCATTGCTATAATGAGGAATTAGATTAAAGTTTTTGTTTTTTTCTGCTATGGCTTTTAGTTCTGGAAGAAAAACAGCTTCTTCTTTTTTATTTACACAATAATAAAGGTCTGCTTTTTTTTCTTTTAGATTTTTTGCCATGCTCAAAAAAGGAGTTATACCAATTCCACCTGCTACCCAGATTTGATCTTTAGCATTTGATTTAAATCTACCATAAGGACCCTCTATTAAGGCGGGTTCGCCTGATTTAATATTTTTGATATCCTTGGTGTAATCACCTAGAGATTTAACTGAAATAGAAATATGGAAATCTTTTAAGGAAGAAGTTATGCTAAATGGATGGTATTCTTTGCTAATTGATGGAAAGTTTATGAAGATGAACTGACCAGGAGTATAATTAAAAATGTTATCTGATTCAAGTTTTATTTCAGTTATATTGCCAAAAATACTGACCTCTTTAACCTTATAATTATACTTTTTTATAAAAATATTATGAAGTAATGTTTTGTATAAAAAAGACAATATTCCTAATGTTATGAAAAAAAGAATGTAAGTTTTTAGAAAAACATTTCTTGAAATATCGCTAGGTATTAAAATAATATGAATTGCAGCTAACAATAAAGATAATCCCAGAAATTGGTGGGTTAATTTCCAGATGTTATATTTCATATTTATGAAAAAAGTCAGGAATAATAACAGGATCATTGATGTTAATGCAAAGATTCCGAAATTAATTGCTAAATTCTGACCTGGCAAAAGGAAAGATAATGCTGAAGAGGCTGAAAATGTTGCGAATTTTAAAGCAAGAAAAATAGGGTGAAATAACAGGAATAAGAAAGAGACTGTTCCTAAGATATGGTGAGCAATATAAACCTTGTCCAGACCTCCAAAAATATTTTCCAGGAATTTTAGCCTTGTGTTAAACAAAAATGTTATTCCTAAAAGGACTGCTCCAATTAAAGCTGATAATTGTCCAATGCTTGTGAAAGAAGATGAAGCATTAGCAAATCTTTCTGAAACAGGATGCATTGCTATCCAGATTAAAACTGGAAACAGAGAAAGCAAGATTATTAATAACCATCCAAGTAGTTTTTTCATAAATCTTGGATGGTGCTATTGTTTTTAAAATTTGTTAATTAATTTCTAAAAGTTTTATCTTGAAATGCAATGTTTTTCCTGCCAAAGGATGATTTAAATCTAATGTTACTTCATCGCTTGTAACTTCTGCTATTCTTACTGGGAACTTTTGGCCATCTGGTGTTCCTAATATCAACATCATTCCTATTTTTGGCTCTTCTTTTAATGGAATCTGGGCTTTTGGAATCTTTCTTAATAAACTTTCATTATGAAAGCCATATGCTTCTTCTGGCTTTATTGTTATATCTTTTTCTTCTCCTACTTTCATGCCTATAACAGATTCATCAAAACCTTTAATGACTAAACCTGAACCAACTTCAAATTCTAATGGATGAGAATGCTCTCCGTGCTTGGATGTATCAAAAATTTCTCCTGAATCTAATTTTCCTTCGTAATCTACTTTTATTTTGTCACCTTTCTTTACTATATTTGAATTTTTGTTTTCTGATTCTTTAGTTCGCATTTTACTTGACTCCTAGAATCTTTTCTTTTTAAAAAGAAAATCTTCAATAAAAGAAAATAAAACTAAAAAATCAAAAATAAAAAGACTATTTAAGAGTTTTGCTTTTAAATTTTCTTTAAAATTAGGTCTATCTGCTGTTTTAAATTTTCTTTAGGCATGAATCCTACAATCCTGTCAACTTCTTTTCCATTATTAAAAATAATTAGACAGGGAATGCTCATTACTTCATGGTCTGCTGCTATTTCAGGGTATTCTTCTGTGTCTACTTTTCCAAAGGTCATTTTTGTGTATTCATTGCTTAAGTCTTCAAATATAGGAGCTAGCATTCTACAAGGACCACACCATGATGCCCAAAAGTCTACTATGCTTATACCTTTTCCAACTGCTACATTAAAATCTGATTCTGTTAAATGTTTGATTGCCATATTTTTTTACCTCTAAAAAATTTTTAAAATTAGGCTATATAAATTTTTTGTTACTAAAATAATTAATAAATTTATTAACTTGGATAATACTTATAAATAAATCTTACTCTTTTATTTTAATGGAAAGAGAGGTTGAGTTAAGAGAGGGCAATATAAGTTTAGTTTTGGATTCTTATGATGATTTGTTTTCTGATTTTGATCCTAGAGATTATTCACAAAAAGCATTGTCTGATGATTTTTTAGATGAATGCAGGAGAGCTGCTAGAGATAAAGATGCTGGAGTAGAGTTGAGACTTCTTATACCAAAGAAAAAAAGAAATTTAAAAGATGAAGAGGAAATTAAGAAAAGGATGAGAAATCATTTTCAGAAGCATTTCAGGGAAAAAGAAACTGAAATTAAGGGTGTAAAAAAACAAGGTGCACTTTGGTTTGCATTAGGAACAATATTCATCCTATCTGCTGCTTATTTTTATTCAAAAGAAGGATATTTTTTTAATGTTTTAGTTGTTTTACTAGAACCTGCTGGATGGTTTAGTTTTTGGGAGGGACTTGGAAAAATATTAATTGTATCTAAAGAAAAAAATCCTGATTATGAATTTTATAAAAAAATGAACAATGCTGAGATAACGTTTAATAACTATTAGAAGCTTTTTTCTTGCAAGAAAAAATCTTCGATAAAAAAGAAGCATAGTGCTTCAAAAAATAAAGGAGATGATAAAATGGTAAATTTAAGTTTGATAGGATTAGGAATAATAATAGTTAGCTGGTTAATCCAGTTCGGATACATGCTAAAAGGACAGAAGAAAATAAAAGCTAATTTTGTAATTGTTTATATTTTAGGGGTATTAGTTTTAGTCTATGATGGATTTGTTAATGGACTAATAAACCTGGCTATTGCTAATATTCTTTCAGGGATAGCTGCTTTATTGGTGTTAATTAAAATAAAACTAAAATAATTTTCTTTTTTTAAAACTCAAGTTCTATTCTTAATTCTAACAATGCATTGATATAACGAGCTATTATCCTTAAATGGTGGAAGATTTCTTTTTCTTCTTTTTTCTCTGTTTTTTTGTAAACTTTAATTACATTAAAATATCTTTCCTGATCAATTTCTGAAATTTTTCTTATTTTTTCTTTGTCAAAAGTGTAGAATAAAGAATAAAAATCAAGGATTTGCTCTTTTATGCTTTCTGCTATACCTTGAATGTTTTTGAATTCTGCGTTTTTGAAGTCATGAATCAAATGATGAGAAATATTTTTGAATTCATCACCCATTAATTCCATTAGGTATAAAGTAGTAAATAACAATGATTCTTTTCTTGGTTCTTTATAATTTATTTTGTTTAAGATTCTTATGCAATAATCGTGAAATTTATCTAAGTTTATATCAACATCATGAATATGGCTCAACATTTCAGGCTTGTTCTTTTTTAATGCTTCACAAGTTTCTTCTGCCATTTGATTTGTCAATAAAAAGATTCTTCTTAGTGCATTATCAAATTCTTTAGGGGTTGGTTCACTTAATTCTTTAATTAAAACAAAATCTTTTCCATGATCAACTATTTCAAAACCTATAAAACGATTCATAACACTATGAAAAAATTCTAAAACTTGAGTTTTTTCAGATTCTTTATTGTATCTTATGTCTAACTTATGCTGTGCAAAAAACTTGTAAGGATTTTCCAGTTTTAGATTAGGACTGAATTTAATTAAAACTTCATCATAACCTTCACGGTAAACAGCCATTATATACTTCCAGATTGTTGGAATATCCAAATCATCTATATCAAAAGAGGTTTTTCTTGATTCATTGTTTTTTTGTGCACCTAAGAATAAACCATTCTCTCTTTCTATTAAATCGATTTCATCGCCTGGCTGTAAATTAAATCTCTTTACCCATTCAGAAGGCAATGTTATGGTTAAAGTATTATGTCCCTGCTTAATGATTCTTCTTTTCATATATTAAATAATATCAATATATTTAAATGCTTATTGAATATTCTCACTAGTGAGAGAAAGTGAGAATATATTCACAATTGAGAATATATAAAGAAAAGTGATTCTTATGTTTTATATGAGACCAGAAATTACACCACCACTTTTAGATAAACAACCCAAACCAACATGTCCATATTGTACAAATGAATTAGACGTACCTGCTGATTTAGTTGCAAAAGTCAGAGAAAATGAACCAATAATACGGTCTTCAGTTAAAATGGACGGATTTTATCTAAGTCCCCAATCACATTTTTATTGTGATAAAGAATGCTATAGAATGTTCCTTGAAAGCTGAATAGTGAAGAATATTCATTATAATAAAAATAGTGGCTATAAATAAATCTTTATTTTGTTTTTTCTTTTTATGCGAGAAATAAAAGTGACTTTAGTTGGACTTGGTTTTGAAGGAATAAGATTATGGCATCGAGGACTGCCTGCTGTAACATTTATTGAAGAAGAATTAAAAGGAAGCACTGCAAGAGAAATAATAGACAAAATTTCCATGTTTAAATTTGATGTTAAATCTGAAATAACCAGAATAAGAATAAGAGATACTATAATGCATGGAAATTATAATGTCTATGTTTTTAGTAAAAGAGGAGAATATGAGGTAAACCCTGATGATTCTAATTTTATAAGAGGATATATTTCATGCAATGATTCATTAAATCTTTTTCTAAAATTAAAAGTAGAAGAGCCTGTTTGTTCCGGTTAACAATAGTGCAAATATATTTTACAAGAAAAATATAGCAAAGGGATATATTAAAAAAATAATTTTTATTTTTATGGCTAATAAAAAGAATGTAAAGGGAAATAGTTTTACATGGATACAGAGTTTTGCTCCTGAATCTGTTGAAAGAGTTACAAACGGTGATTCTTTAGCTGAACCATTACATGTTGAGATTCATCCACATCATTCATCTACAGAGTTATGCAATAATAGTTGTCCTGGGTGTACTGGATTAGTCTATAGAAAACAAGAAATTGGAGATAAAGGAATAAAACCAGAAAGATTGATTAAAACAATAGACAGTTTTAAGGGAAAAGCAAGAAGAGTTATTTTTTCTGGAAATTGCATTGAACCTTTAATGTATCCTGATATTAAAGAGGTAATAAAACATATTAGAGAATCTGATGTTGTGTTTTATCTTTATTCAAATTTTTATTATGGCAATCAAGAAGGATTAATAGAAGAATTAGTAAATACTGAACTAGATGATTATGCAAGAATAAGCCTTAATGCAGGAAGTAATGATTCTTATAACTTAGTACATAGACCAAAAGATACAAATTCTTTTCATAGGATAATTGAAAATGGAGAAAGATTAGCCAGATTAAAAACAGAAAGAGATTCACCATTATTTGTTCATGTAACTTATCTGTTGAATAATTACAATTGCGGAAAAGAAGATTTGGAATTTGCTGTAATGTGGGCTAGCAGAAATAAGGGAATAAATGGAATAAGATTTACGACTTATCAAAAACCTCTAGGAAGAAGTATGCCTAAAATGGCAAGAATTCCTGAAGAAGATTTTCTAAAAGCAAGAGATTATTTACATGAATTAAAAAGAGAATTTGACAGAGATGATTTTAAAGTTGAGATTACTAATGAACAAGTTGTACTTCAACAAAAAATAAAACCATTCGAAAGATGTTATGTTCAAGAAGTCTTTGCAGTAATAGGCTTTGATGGAACTGTTTATCCGTGCACTTCAATGGCTTCTCCTTCTAGTCCCGAAATTTATAAATTTGGAAACATAAATCAAGAGAATTTTTGGGATATATGGGAAAGAAGAAAAAGAAAAGCTAATTTTAGTCTGGAAAAATGCTTTGACTGCACAAGAGCTGAATCTGAAATAAATTCTGGTTTTCAAGGTTTAAGAGAACAATATACTTCACATGTTTGAATATAAAATTATATATTGAATATAACTATGTATAAGGAATAGGAAAAATATTGGCTATATATAAAACTCCGACGGACAATTTAATTCTAAAAAATTTTCGGAGGTAAAAATGAGAATAAAAAATTTTTTGAGAAAGTCTGTTATAATTGGTGCATTGGGTGCAATGCCTTTTTTGAATAATTGCGGCTGTGAAAGAGATGGTGTTGTTAAAAATGAAATGGATTCTACTGATGTTGATGATACAACTAGTGTAGTTTCTTCAAAAGCTAATGACTGGGTAATTTCAAATGTTGACTTCTTTAATGATAAAACACATAGATGGATAGATTATGCACCTACTAATTTTAATCCTGAAATTTTAAAATTTCCAAGTGAAGAAAGTGTAAGAACAGATTTACAAAGATTGTATAGTAGTAATTTTGATGCAATAGTTACTTATGGCTCTGATAATATTTTAGGAGAAGTTCCTAGAATAGCAAAAAGTGTTGGAATCCAGCATGTAGTCATGGGTGTATGGGATTTGGATAGTGCAGAAGAATGGGATAATGCAATTAAAGCAAAAGATTTTGTTGATGGTTATTGTGTGGGTAATGAAGGTTTAGTAAATCAAAGATATACATTAGATAAATTAAAACAAAAAATGCTGGCTTTGCGAACAGCAACAGGAAAACCAGTAACAACAACAGAAGAAATAGGAAGATATACTGGAGATTTAATGAAATTAGGGGATTGGCTATTTCCAAATTGTCACCCTTATTGGCATAATATTACTTCACCTGAAGAAGCTGCACAATGGACTCACCAGCAATATCATGCAATATTGGGAAAATCAGATAGAGTAGTTTTATTAAAAGAGATTGGACTTCCAAGTGGCGGCCAAACAGAATTAAATGAAAATGTGCAAAATACATATTACAGAAGAATAGAAGATTTAATGGATAGTGAAAATAAAGAAGCATATATCTATTTTGAAGCATTTGACCAACCTTGGAAAGATTATGCTGATGTGGAACCTAATTGGGGATTATTTAAATCTGATAGAAGTGAGAAAGAAGTTGTTAAACCCCAATTATTATTTACTTATGTTCCGCCTTATGGAAGTTTTAATAGTTTACAAGGAAGAGTTGTAAATGTTAAACCTGTTGATTATAGAATTTCAGCACATATTCAGGTAAATGGCGCTTGGTGGGTAAAACCTTATTGGGCTTGGCCATTAACTAGTATTTTAAGCAATAGCAATTGGATTACTGATATAACAACTGGCGGAATTGACCAAAATGCTACAAGAGTTAATGCTTATTTAGTTACACCTAATTATTCACCTTCTACAAATGGAACTTTGCCAAAAGTTGATGGTGTAAATGTAATAACTTTTGCAACTGCAGAGAAAAAGATTACGCCAACTGCAATAGGTGAAGGTTACTAATTTAATTTTTTTCTTTTTTTGAAAAACTTAATAAGCAAGTTGAGTATATTATTTTTTAATGAAAAGAGGTGATTTTTAATGAAAGAAGCTTTTCTTTATGAAAGAAAACCTTCAGGAAAAGAAAAACTGAAAGTTTTATCTTTATTAGTTATAATATTATTGTCGTTTTCTTCTGTTGTTTTTGCCGAGGGTGAAACTACTGCACCTGCTGCTGATACTAACACAAAGACTGCTCCTAGTGAGCCAAGTGCTACTCCTAGTGATTCTGTAGTTGGAGCACCTGCTGGTGATACTAGCACTGCTCCTGCTGATAGTGGAAGTACTCCAGCACCTACTGATTCAAGCAATACTGGAACAACTACAACTCAACAGCCAACAACAGAAAATAGAGAAGGAGAAGCAATAAGTGAACCGAGAGAAGAAAGTGAAGTAAGCAAAGGAATAAGAGAAGGAAAATGTTATGTTGGAGAGAAAGAAGTTCCTTGCCCTACTTCAAGAAGTGCTTGTCCTCCTGCAAATGCAAATGAGCAAGATAAATTAAAATGCAGCCAGTCTGGCGGAAACTACAATACAAGAGATGATGGAGGTTGTCCGAGATTTGAATGTATGTTTAACCAGAATAGGCAAGCTGAAACTAAATTATTTAATCAATGTCCAACAAGAGAAGAAATTGATAACCAGATAAAAAAATGCCAGGAAAATGGACTTAGAACATTAATGAAAAATGTAAATGGGTGTGGTTATGTTGAATGCCAAGGTAATGGGCAACAGCAAAACCAAATGGCAACTGAACAAAATGGATGCAAAAAATTAACAGATATACCTGGACCTGAAAGAGAGCAATGTGAAAATAAAGGAGACTACAGGTTGATTGAAATTTATAATAGTGGAAATTGCCCTGAAATTCAATGCGTTCCTACTGTAAAAGCGAGGGGAATTCAATGTGAAAACGAAGGTGGAAAATTAGTTGTTAATGGTGAGTCTGAAAGATGTGTTAAAGTAAGCAATAGTGATGAAATAAGCTATGATCCTATTGATGAAGTTCCTGATGCAGCTAAAATATTAAAAATTGTAATTAGCCTGGATAAACTAAGTATAGAACTGGACAATTTAGCTAAAGAGATGGATGATTTAGCTGTTTATTTTGGCGAACAAGATGCTGCAACAGGTGAAAGATATAGAAAAGCTGCTTTAATGATAAAATCAGGGAAACATAAAATTATTGAAACTAAAGAAAGATTAAGAGCTAATATAAGAAATTTACAGCCACAAGATTTAGAAGATGTAAGAAAAGACTTGAAAATATTAAAAGAAAGCATATTTGAAGAAGCTGTCTATGTTTTATTATCTGGGGAAAGTTCTTCTGAAGCATTAGTAGAAGAAGTGACTTATGAGGGAAATGATTGTAAGAATGATGGAAGGTGCTTTACTTCTAAACTAAAAACCTGCGAAGAGGGAGTTACATATAATGCAGATGAAAAGACAACTGTTACAATAGAACAAATAGAAGAGGATAAATGCAAATTAAAAATTGAACTAAGAACCTCTGAAAAAACATATGATATGGAATGTAAATATCCAAATTATGCATTTGGATTGGGAAGTCCTGAAGAGCTAATACCTTATTGCGATGGTTCTCTTGTTGAATTAATGAAAGAGAAAATTAACAATGGAGAGGTTGGACAGGGAAGAGCTGAAAAAATGCAGCAAATAACGCAAGTTAGGCAATCTGAAAGAGCATTTGGACAAAATTCTGAAACATTAAATAGAAATGAACAAGGAAATATTTGCCAAACAGAAGAGCAAGTTATAAGATTAAAACAAGAATGTAGTAATCAAGGACAGGATGCAATTGTTGAAAACAGAGATGGCTGCCCATGGGTTGTTTGTATAGACAAGGGAATTGATATTTCCAATAGAGAAATGCAAAATGTAAGAACAGTAGAAACTAGTTCTTCTCAAGCTTATAGCATGGAAAGAGTTGTTGGAGAAGAACCTTCTTTTAAAGAGAATATACAACCTGCTAGAATTGTAGAACAAGGACAGCAAATAACTGCCCAGGTTATTAAATTTTTAAGAGGTGAGAACTAATGAAGAAAATAGTATTTATTTTATTTGTAGTTGCTTTATTGAGTTTTAGCTTGGTTATCTCTGGTTGCGGAGAAAAAAGCTCTATAAAAAACGAAGAGCAAGCTAATGAAGCAATTGCAAATGTAGGTGAGAATATAGACCAATTAAGCAGTACTGTTGACTCTATTGACCGAGATTTAGGTTAATTCTTTTCTTTTTTTATATATTGAATTGTAAACGCTAGAATTCCACCTGCTAAGGCTGTGTAAAACTGGAAAACTCCCATTACTGTTAAAAATAATACTGGAAGAACTTTTAGATTAAATAAAGTAAAAGCTATTGTGAATAGGAATAGTGATTTGATTAAAGAAGCTAAAAATAAAGTAATAAACTTGTTTAATTTTTTATGCAAATAGAGTTTCTTAAAGATTATGACTAATAAAAAGTTTGAAATCCAGATAAATGGAATCATATAAACTAAGAACATAGTTAAATTTCCGAAAATTAAACCTGAAGCTAAAACCCCTAAACTTGGGAACAGGATAATAGGAAGTAATTTGTAAGTTCTTAGATTTAAAGATGCTAGGATTAAGGAAGCATTAACAATTGTTCCTGTTAAGAATTGAGCATGAGTTAGAAAAGGAATGAAAAAACAGACTAAAGAATAGATTACTAGTTCTATGTTTTCCTGGAGAAAAGTCAGGTTATATTCCTGCTTGTTTAAATAATGCATAAATTAATATAATCTGCATCTTTAAATATCTTTCAGTAATGCTTTTATAATCTCTAATTATTAATTTTTTATATGAAGTATCCAAAGTTGACTGTTTTACTTTTTACTTATTTATTAGCAATTGCTATTTTTAGAGAAAGGATTTATCTTGATTTTCTTTATAATCTGGGTTATTTTGGAACATTTTTAGCAGGTATATTTTATGATTATGGACTAACTTCTGGAATTGCTACTGCTGTCTTAATGATTTTTGGAAAAGGACAAAATATATTCATTGCTGGAATAATAGGTGGACTTGGAGCATTAATAGGTGATTTTATTATTTTTAAATTTTTGAAATATTCTTTTAGGGATGAGTTAGTAAAATTAAGCAAAACCTGGATTTTTAAAGAAACTAAAATATATATGCCAAAATTCTTAATGTATACCATAGCATGCATATTAGTTGCTTCTCCATTACCTGATGAAATATGCATGTTTTTCTTTGCCTCACTTTTTAAAATTAAGGACAGATATTTAGTGTTAATATTCTTTATACTAAATACCCTTGGGATTTATGCTATAATGCTAATAGGAAGAGCAATATAGAAGCTTTGTTCTTATGAAGAGAAAATAAAAGAAGCACGAAAGAAATAAAAAGGTAAAGATACCTTTTTTAATATGAAAAAAGAGGTTTATCATATTTATCTGTTTAGGCATGGTCAGACTTTTTTTAATAAAAATAAGATATTTACTGGCTGGAAGGATTCTAATTTAACTAATCTTGGCAGGAAGCAAGCTGGGATAATCTCTACTAAACTGAAAAATAAAAAATTTACTGTTGCTTTTACTTCTGATTTGAAAAGAGCGAAAGATACTTTGAAAATAGTTTTGAAAAATCATCCAGAATGCAGAAAAGTTATAGTTGATAAAAGAATTAGGGAAAGAAATTATGGTAAATTAAATGGTTTGCATCATTTGAAAACCATTGAAAAATACGGGCAAGAACAGTTTGACAAATGGCATAGAGGATTTTTTAATAAACCACCTAAAGGTGAATCATTTTCTGATGTTGAAAAAAGAGTAAAACCTTTTGTTGATTATTTAATTAAATTTGTTAAAAAAAATAAAGTTAATGTTGCTATTTCCGGGCATGGAAATTCTATTCGTTTATTTAGAAAGATTATGGAAAGAAAATCTGCTAATGAATGTGTTAAATGGGTTATTCCTTATGATAGATATTTTGAGTATAAAATTTAATTCTTTTCTACTGCGTAAATATCTGTTCTGTAGAACTCATCTGGATGAAATTTCATCTTGAAATTTAACAATGCCTGCTCGCTACCGCCAAAATCTGCTTTTTCCATACCTAATTTTTTTATTTCAATTAAGTCGAGAATATTTGAAACTTCGGCTAAATTGTCGATATCATAATCATAAATTCCTATACAGGAATAATAGTTTTTTGAATTTGGAATTTTCCAGCCGCCAAAGACAGAAACTGGTTTATTATTTATTTTTATTATTTTAACCATGTCAAATCCTTTAAAATTTGATTCTATGAACTCTATGTATTTATAATATTCTAAAATGTCATGAGCTGTTCTTTTCTTTTTCCATTCTAAAACTAAAGTTTTTAATCCTTCTTTGTCGCTTTCTTTAAAATTTGTTATTTCTATGTTTTGATTATCTCTGAAAAAATTATTCCTAAAATTTCTTAATTTTTTGTTTTTTGTTCCTGACAAATTTTCATCAAAATTTTTTAGGATGAAAACAGGCCAAGTTAAATAATATCTGCTTTTTAGAACCCTGTATTTTGAATCTTTTAATGCTAATTTTAATTTTTTGTTTGTTTCTTCTCTTGTTTCTAAAATGATTTTATCTAATTTTTTTGTTTCTAAACAATATTCAATTAGTTTTTTTAATGCTGGAATTATATTATCTTGCTTTGTCAATGGCTCATCTATTGAGGTTATTACTGTTTTCTTTCCTGTTTTTGAAATATGAGCTAAAAATCCGAAATCATTTTCATACAAAAATAATGGCTGGTTGTCTTTTTCGACTAATGAAAGAAAATATTCATACTTATGCTCTGCCATAAAGCCATATTTCTTAATATAATCTTTAATTATTTCAAAATTTTTTTCAATATCTGTGATTTCTTTGATTTTTCTTTCCTAAAATTCTTTTTTCTTTTATTGAAGATTTTCTTTGATAAAGAAAAGCTCCTAGTACAAGTAACCCCAGGTTTGGAGCTTATCTGAATCCTGATGCCACCTAACACCAATATCTACCCTATAGTACATGTTTTGCAAAATAATATTTTTAACACGATGATGAGCTTGCTTTCTTGCATCATCTACTGTCAAGCCAGAACCTGTTATAACAAGAACATAACCTGTTTCTCCTGCAACTGTCCAGACATTATCAATTATTTTAACATCACCCAGATGGACACCATCTAAGTTTTGCTTTTTGAATAATATTGATAAATCTTTGTAAATAAATGTTTCATTTTTATCTTCAAATGGGAAAGGCGGTACTACAATGCAAATGCATATCTGGAATCCTTTTTTGGTTTTTAATTCAAAAGATTCATGAGAAGCTAATTTGTATAAGAAATCACCCATTTCAGTTAATATTCCTTCCATTTGCAAGCTAATAGTTGGGTAACCAAAGCGGCATGTAAATTCCAATGGGTAAATTCCTTTTGCATTTGCAATACAATTAATATCAAAATAACCAACATAACCTGATTTGATTAGTTCTGGTTTTATTTTTTGCAGTGTAGCTCTAAAAATTTCATTTGGTGGAGACCAATAGCCTAATGTGCCCATTTCTCCGGTGTTTCCTGAAATTGCGGGTCTTCCATTTTTTCTTACAACAATGTAAGATGAAGGAACCTGAACACAACCAACATAATCATCATAATCAATTTCTTTTTTATTATTTTTTCTTATTGAAACATAAGGTTTTTTCCTTTCTTCAAGAGAATAAACTTTATTTATATTATATTTTTTCCCATTTGGAAAAAGCCTGCTTTCTCTTTTATCTATTGTTATGGATGAAGAAACATTTATTTTGATTAACATTTCCTGTATATCTGAAATTAATCTATAAGAAGTACTGTGATATCTTTTTTGGCCATCATGTATACTTCCATCTCCCTTAACAAATTCATCTAAGAAAGCTTTTATTACATTATAATTACCATTTTTAATATAATCTGGAACATATTTTGCCTGACATAATCCAAATTGTTTTAAATAAATAGAAAGTTGGGTTGAATGTATCTTAAATTCATTTTTCATTAAAGAAAAATTAAAGGGCAATGCTTCTAAAACTTTTTTAATATCATTTAAATGCTTGCTTGTATTATATTGTGCAATTCTAATTCCATTTTTAAAACAAGAACCCTCGCTTAAATACCAGCCCATAAATCTAGACCAGCTTATGATATCTATCTGTTTCTTTGGATTAATGTATTTTCTGCCATCTTTACATTCTGGAAGCTCAAAATATATTGGATTTTCTCCTTGAAAATTTCCAGCCTGAAGAACTGTAAACTCTCCTGATTTAAGCAATTCTTTTGCCAATGTTGTTTTAAATTTATAATTAGATTTATAGAAATTTTTTCTTAATATATTCAACATCCTATGGTTGGGTGTAACTAACAAATCAATTTCTCTGTTTTTGAATTCAACCATCTTGCCTGTATATTTTTTCCAGTAAATATCAAGAGGATACTCCCATTGCAATAGTTTAGAATCTTTATTGAATGATAAAATTTTATCTTCATAATTAACATTACCAAAAGTTTTCCAACCTTTATCGGTTAAAACTTCTGTGTCTGAGCTGTAACAATATGGGCCTAAGTCACCAGGAAATAATTTTTTATGTTCAAAATTAACATGAATTGGATAAATAAAATCTTTTCCATTAAAAAAAACACCTACAGCTACTTCTACTCCTACTGCCATTTTTTGCAACTGGAAACGCTTTATTTTTTTTGCCCAGGCAATTTTATTTTGCTCGAGAATTTCTATTAAATCATTACCATCATCTTCCTGACTCATGAATAAAATTCCTTTTTGATTTGAATCAAATGGCTTGAAAACATATCTCCCTGGATTTTTTTTGATAAATTCTATTGCTGAATTAAAATCTGAAAAATCCCAATGAGGCAATGTTAACATGCCAACTCTTTTCATTTCATTCTGGCCGAATTCCCTGTCTTGCTCTAATTTATCTGTATAAACAGAACCGCCAATGACTAATTTTCCCTTTGCCCTTAATGAGTCTGCTGTACTTCCAAAACCAACATAATCAAAAACAACAACATCAGCCCAGTCAACATGCTCTTTCCAATCTTTTACTTTTTCAAGAATACCGTCGTAAACATCCTTGTCTGATTCTGATTCAATATAAGCCTTGACTTCATGACCCTCTTTTTTTAGCTGCCATGCTAAATCACCACTAACACTTTCAAATGATACAAATAAAAACTTTTTTGATGTTAATTTATTTCCGTTATTTCCGTTGGTCATCTTTTAATTTTTTAAAAAAATTTTAATAAGATTTTATTATGCAGTTCATATTTAAATTTATCTTTTTTTGTATTTATCGTCGTAAGTTGCATAAGAAACAATCAATTCCTCGCCTTTCAATATTTTTCTCAATGTTCTGAAACTGAATCCATGGTCTATTGTTTCTATGTTTGGATTTTCAGAATGATTGACAAAAAATGATATATCCATGCCATTCAATGCATTTTCTGGAATTAAAACTTTTTTATTTTCCTCAATTACAAAAAAATCATCCATTAATTTAAGAATTTCCTTGTCTTCAATTTTTAAATCTTTCATGTCTAACTCAAACCATTTTTGCTTGTTGATGCCCTGGAAAGGATCTATTCCTTTAGGAATATCTCTAATTGCGAAAACTCCTACGCCCTCAACTGGAGAAGGCTTGATTCTACAATAAGTATTTCTTAGTTTATTTATTATTTGTTTTCTTACTTTATCCATAAAAATATTTTATTTAAATGATTTATATTTGTTTTGTTTTCAGAAAGATTTAGATTAATAGCAAACTTAATAAAATTGAAATTTATTATATTTGCCAATGGGTTTTGACAGATTTTATGCACCGATAACTGCAATAGGAGACTATTTTGATTCTCCAAAAGATATAAGAAGATTAATTCATAAAGAATTTTTTTATAAAAGCAAAAAAGAGTTAATAATCTTTATTTCTCCTGGAAAGAAAGAACCATTTGCTTTTGCATTAAAAAGAAGGGTGTTAAAAAGAGATAAATCCTATTTGGAATATTATTTTCCAGAAAGACTGGTTTCTAAGGATTATAAATTAACAAAAAAGATTTTTAAGATTGTAAAGAAAAAAATAAGAGCAGATATTCATAAATTAAGAAAAAGATTTACTAAAATAACCCTAATAGGGATGAGCGTGGGCTGTGCTAATACTTTAATGATAGCAGATAATAACCAGGATATTGATAAACTTATTTTGGTGATTCCTGGAAATTGTTTAGCTGAAGGAATATGGAAAAGTGTCAGAACTAAAAGACTAAAAAAAGAGATAGAGAAAAAGATTACATTAAAAGAATTAAAAAAGTACTGGAAAGATATAAGCCCTGAAAATAATGTAAGTAATATAAAAGCTAAGGAAGTTTATTTTTATTTGTCTAAAGCAGATGAGTCTATACCTTATGAAAATGGATTAATATTGTTTAATTTACTAAAAAAACATGGGCATAATCCTATATTAAGAGAGAATAAGCATTTGGGACATTACCTGACTGCTGTAAGCTTTTTTATGTTTTCAAAAGATATTTAGATGCGAAGTATTTAAATATTAAATTTATTTTTATTAAATATGAACTTTGAACCTAAAAACAAGAAAGGAAGCCTTTTAGAAAAAGCCTTCAGGGAAAAGAAAAAAGAAGCTACAAAAGGAAGCCTTTTAGAAAAAGCCTTCAGGGAAAAGAAAAAAGAAGCTACAAAAGGAAGCCTTTTAGAAAAAGCCTTCAGGGAAAAGAAAAAAGAAGCTACAAAAGAAATAAAGGATTTTATGGCTAAGTTAAAGAAATTAAAATTAAATGTCTTTCTTGGTGGTTCTTTTGCAAAAGACACATGGTTAGAGGATGATTTTGATGTTGATTTGTATGTTAAATTTCCACATAAACATAGAGGAGAGAATATCTCTGAGATGCTGCAGGAAAAACTAAAAAAATTCAAGTATGAAAAATTAAAAGGTTCTAGAGACTATTTTAGGATAAAAGAAGGCAAGTTTGTTTATGAAATTGTTCCTGTTTTGGAAATTAAAGGTAAAGCTGAGAATATCACTGATTGTTCTTTGGAACATGTTAAATTTGTCAATAAAAATGTTAAGAATAAAAATGATGTAAGAAAGTTAAAATTATTCTTGAAAGCTAACAAGCTATATGGCGCTGAATCTTATTTATCTGGTTTTTCCGGATATGCCTGCGAGTTATTAATTGCTTATTACAAGAATTTTGACAATTTATTAAAAAATGTCGCTAAATTTGGAGAGAACAAGATAATTGATGTTAAAAAACATTATAAAAATGACAGAGATGTTCTAAATAATTTAAATGAATCTAAAGTAAGCTCACTTATTATTATTGACCCAATAGACAAGAAAAGAAATGCGAGCTCTGCTGTATCTAATGAGAATTATGAAAGATTCAAGAAGTTATGCAAAGATTATCTAAGAAATCCATCTGAAGAGTATTTTAAGATTAAGAAATTTGATATTAAAGAGGTAAATGCTGATGTTGTTTTTGTTAAACATTTTGACAATGAGAAAAGAGATGGTGGAAAAATAATGAAGGTGTATAATCAGGTTAAGTTTTTATTAGAGAAAAATGAATTTGAAATTGAAAAGAGTGATTTTGAAGTGTTGGATAAAGGATATTTATGGTTTAAGTTTAAAGATTTAAAATTATCTGATAAGGTTAAGCATTATGGTCCTTTTTCTGATGACAAGGAGAATTTGCTTAAGTTTAAAGAAAAATGGGGAAATGTGAAAACAGAAGGAAAAAGAAGCTATGTTGTTATTGACAGGAAGTTTAAAGATGTTAAATCAATATCTAAATTTATTGAGAAAGAGTTTAAATTAACAAAATTAAACTGAAACAGGCATAGTGGTTGTAGTATGATTTGAAACTAATTCTTTACTGCAAATTTCCTTTGCTTCTTCTATTGTATCGCCCACACAGATTCTTAAACCATCACTTGCTAATTGATGCTTTTCTGTATTTATGTTATATCCTGTGAAAAGCAATCCAAATCTTCCTTTAGATTTTGGATTTAAAGTTAATTTTAAGTTAATTGTATCTTTATCTGGAATTTCTTTTGTTATGAAAACAAAATTATCATATTCCTGCAATAAATTCACATGAAGAGGATAATCACCAAAATTATCTTCAGGACCACTATTTTCAAAAGAAGGCTCTTCTTTAATCCAATCATCATTAAAATCAATAATCTCAAAATTATCATTAAAGTTTAATATTGTGTTGTTATTTATTCCGTTATATTTTATATCATAATCACCAAATAGTTCGGTAAAAATAGCTACTTTTTTTGGAGATTCAGAACCATTAAACGAGTAATCTTCAAATGCAATAGTTAATGGAATTTCTGCATTTAAAACAACATAAATAATTTTTTTGTCTGAAATTAAATTAATAGAAGGCATTGGTTTTGAATTAGAATTTTGTTCTTGCTGTTCTTGTGCTGATGCAACATATTGATAATCTTCTGTATTTGATTCTGAATTATTGATTAGATTGCTTGGTTTATTAGTACAACCAGAAATAAATAATGCGAGTATCATTAATATTAATAATATTTTTTTCATACTTTTATAAAATATTAAACATATTTAAACATAGTTATAGGTTCAACTTTAATTGAAGCTAAGAAAAATTATCTTGAAGCAAGATATCTTACAAAGGCTTCATAATTTGTCAATGCATCAGGGTTAAAATAAAGTGTATTACCAGGTCCCTTTTTATGCTTAATTAGGCCTGAAAGAGCTAAAGTTCTTATATGCCTATTGATTGTTGGTTGGGAAACAGACAATTGGTATACTAATGAAGATTCATGAACATGGCCTTGCTGAAGTATTGCAAGAATGTTTAGACGATTTCCATTATCTAATGCCTTACCTATTTTTGCAATTTCATCAAAATTAATTGGATAAAAAGATTCTCCTTCAGAATCCCCAAGGGTTATTCTTCTTCCTTCTCTCTTTGCTAATACTACTTTTGATATGGGCTCTTGACTTAAAGAGCTTAAAGAGCTTAAAGAGCTTAAAAAACCTGCATATTCAACCAAATAGTCAGGGTTTAAGGATTTTATTTTTCTTTGTCTATCGCGCCTTGATGCAACTAAATCAGCTTTTTCTAAAAATTCAGTAATATTGCGACTTATTGTTGATTCAGAATATTCTTGAATTTGTTCAATAATCTGGCTAACGCCCAAACCTTTTGGGTTTTCAGCCAATAAAGCAAGAATTTCTGAACGTATATCTGAAGAAAAAGCCCTGCTAATTAATACCATTTTTTCAGCATTAAATGGAGTGCCATTTACTACGAGTTCTAATGAAGATTTACTTGCCATATAAATTAATAAAGAAAAAACTTAAAAGACTATTTATTTAAACATTCCCCAGCCCTTGTTTTCGTTTTCTAAAGATTTTTTAGTGCTCTTTAGCATATTGTCTCTAAAATCATTAATTTCTTCGTCAGAAGCTGAAAATGTTCTTCTTCTTTTTTCAGCAGGCATTGAACGTCTTTCTTTTATTGCTGTTGCTATTTTTCTTCCATGCCTTATTTCATGAAGTGATTCCTGCTGTCTTTTCATTCTGGTTTTTCTTCTTATGTAAATATAGAAGCAGATTGCTGCGAAGACTACAAATAAGATAAAAGCATAAACTTCTCTGGGCATGTCTGTTACTGATTGCGCAACAGCATTTCCAGTTATACTGTTTCCTAATTTATCAAAAACAGATCTTGTATCATTAACTAAAACATCATCAAAAGTAGACAAATCATTTCCATAATAAATTGTTAATTTACCTCTGTCATTGTTTAATTCATCAATTAGGTCTATTCTTGTTATTTCACCTGGCTTAATGTTTATTCTTTTGTTTACCTGCTGGTCATTTAAATTAAATAACAAATCTTGATTATATTGTATATTTCCTGTATTTTCAACTATTAATTGCTGATTAAAGACTGTTATGCTTAAATTCTTTAATTCTTCAACTGTAAATGTTATTTCTTTTTCAAAATTTGGATAAAATGATTTTGCTCTCCATGTTCCAGGCAAAGCATATTTTGATAATTTAAAATCTAATGTGTTTTCACCTGAAGCTATTTCATTATTGCTCGAATCAAACACTTTCAATGGAATCTCTGCATTCATTTTGTCTAATGCCTGGTCATATAAAAAAGAATTTATCTGCACTCTTTCTGAAGGGTAAACAGAGTATTTGCTTACTTCTAATTTTAAATCAGTTGGTTTTGGAATTATGGTATAATAAACTTCATTTTCAAATGTATTATCATATTTATCACTAGCTTTTATTGCTATTTTATGAGGACCTGATTTTATATTAGATAATGTTGAAACAGAAGTTGAAAAGGTACCCTTATTATTTTCTATTTTTTTGTCATCAACATAAATTTCAACTAAATCTATTTTTTCACTTCTTGCATTTAATATTTCTCCTGAAATCTCGACTGATTCAGAGGGATTAATATCTTTTTTTGCTACATTTATATTTCCATTTAATTTTTTTGTTATTTCAAATGATTTGGTATTCTGGGAATTTGAGTTTAAATTAAACTCCAGATAACATGTTGCTTCTTTTTTTGGCAATGGAAGAATATCATCTAATGTAAAAGTAGTATCTTTTTCCAATGAAACTGTTTTGTAATATAATAATTCAGATTCACCATTGCAGATTAAGTTAATATTTAAGTTTGAAATTTCATTTTTTGCTGATGTGGAAATAAATTTGAATTGTATTTGTTCACCAGCATTGTAAACATCTTTTAAGGAAATCTGGACTTCTGCACTTGCAAAAGAAGCAAGTACTAAAAAGATTATTAAAAATTTTAAGTATTTCATGCCTTTAATATAGTTAATTTATTTATAAAGATTATTGATAGTAAGGGCTCCGCCCTTTACGAACCTGGTTCAAACCTTCATGAACCTGAGAAAGCCATTCACGAACCTGTGCACTTTCTTTAAATCACAAAGACAAAGTCTTTGGGACCCTGAAAACCTTGAGTTTTCATGGAAAGAACCTGTACTAAGGTAAGGGCTTCGCCCTTCACGAACCCATAGATACTTCTTTACGAACCTGGTACGAATCTAATGGGAGAAATTTATATAAACCTTTGATTATTTAATTAAACATGGACATTCTTAAAGAGGTGTACAAGAAAGCTGTTAGGAAAAAAGCTAAAATTGTCTTTGTTGAAGGAGAGGATAAGAGAGTAAAGGAAGCTATAAAAATAATTAATAAGAAAAAACTTTGCTTGCCTATTGTTTTAGTTAAAGGAAGCTTAGAAGAAAGATTAAATGAAGGCGTTTCTTTATTAAAAGAGAATAAAGCTGATGGTTTAATTGCTGGATGCTTGCTTGGAACAGCTAAGGTGGCTAGAGCTGCATTTACTTTCAAAAAAGGATTAGTTTCTGGAAATATGCTGATGTTGAAAGGTAAGGGCTCCGCCCTTCACGAACCTGATTCAAACCTTCACGAACCTGGTACGAACCCGCAAAAGAATAAATATTTTATATTTGCTGATGCATCTGTTATTCCTGAGCCAAATGAAGAACAACTGGCTGTAATTGCTAAAAATGCAAATGAACTTGCTTTAAATCTTAATATAAAACCGAGAATAGCTTTTTTGAGCTTTTCAACTAATAAAAGCTCTGAACATACATCTGTTGAAAAAGTAAGGAAAGCTGTTGAAATTGCTAAGAAGAATAAATTAAATTGTGATGGAGAGATGCAGGTTGATGCTGCTTTGATTTCATGGATTGGAAAAGTTAAATTTCCAAAAAGCGAAATAGCTGGAAATGCTAATGTTCTTATTTTTCCTGATTTGAATTCTGGAAACATAAGCTATAAACTAGTTGAAAGACTTGGGGGATATAGGGCAATTGGGCCTATATTGAGCAATTTAGAGAAACCTGTAAATGTACTTTCAAAAGGATGCAATAGCCAGGACATAGTTGATTTGGCTGCTATAACAGGAGTAGAATGCTAAAAATTTTAATATTAAATGTAGGAAGTTCTTCTGTAAAGTTTAAGTTATATGATGAATCTAATTTAGAAAGTTCTGGTGGAGTATATAATATTGGAATGGATGGCTCTCATTTCAAGTTTAATGAAACTAAGGAAGAGATGAAAGTAAAAAATCTGAAAAAAGCATTAAACCTTGTTTTAGAGAAAATAGGACATATAGATATTATAGGGCATAGAGTTGTTCATGGTGGTTTATTGCATGGAGCTCATTTAGTTGATAAAGATTTGATTGGAATAATAAAAAATAATAATGAATTAGCACCATTGCATAATCCATTGCAGTTAAATGCTATTAAATTATGTTCTAAATATAAACAATATGCTGTTTTTGATTCATTATTTTTTGATGAGGAAATACCCATTAATAAAGAGATAATAGACAAATATCACTTGAGAAAATATGGTTTTCATGGACTTGCTCATAAATCTGTAAATGAAATTTTAAAAGAAAAGAACATTATAAGCTGCCATCTTGGTTCAGGAAGTTCTATTAGCTTAATTGAGAATAAAAAAATAATTAATAATTCAATGGGTTTTACTCCTTTAGATGGTGTTATGATGGCTACTCGCTCTGGAAATATAGAACCTGGATTGGTTTTATTTTTAGTTGAGAAAATTGGATATGACAAAACAATGAAGATGCTTTATCATGAATCTGGATTTAAGGGATTAACAGGAAATGAGAATATTGAGAACTTAATTAAAAAGAATGATAAAAGTGTTGATGTTTTTGTTGATTCTGTCTTGAAGTATATTGCTTATTCTTTCACTAAAATAAAAATAGATGCTATTTCATTTTCTGGCGGTATTGGAGAAAATGAACATAAAGTCAGAGAGAAGATAGTTACTAGATTAAAAATATTTGATGTTTTTTTAGACAAGAAAAAAAATGAAAAAAATGATTTACTTATTTCTTCCAAAAAATCAAAAGTAAAAGTTTATTGCGTGAAAATTGATGAAGAAGAAGTCATGCTTAAAGAAATTCTAAAACAGGAAAGAATGACTAGTCATCCTTAATTTTAGTAATTTCAGTTAAGTATTTTAGAAGAGTCTATTATTTCTTTTCATTTTATAAATAAATTATTGTTCATTTTATGCACAATGTTGTACATTTATTATATTTTGTTAAGTCATTTATTATGATAAGATTTAATATAGTAACATTTTTAAAACTGATTAATATTCAAATACTAAATAGATAGAAAAGAGGATTCATATGGATTATTGTAATGTTATTGAAAAAATACGTAAAAGTATTGGAATAGTTTATATGGTTCAAGGACAGAACAAGATAATTAGTAAAGGAAGTGGATTTATATTTTTCAAAAAAGGTATACTTGTAACATGTAATCATGTGATTGCGAAGCAAGATTCAAATGTACTAATCCAATTTCCAGATAAGCAAGAATTATTGTTTCAGGCAAAAGTAATGATGCGAGACGAGGAACACGATTTGGTATTATTAAAGTTTGATGATACTACAAGAGAACCACTTGAAATTGCAAGTAGTGATATAATAAAAGAAGGCATTCCAGTAATTTTTGCTGGATATCCTTTAGGTTTGGTATCTTTAACAACACATCAAGGTATCCTATCTGCGATACTAACAGATGCAACAGGTGTTACTACATATTTAATTGATGGTACTGTTAATTCCGGGAATAGTGGTTGTCCGCTTATGTCTGAAGATGGAAAAGTTATTGGAGTTGTTAATGCCAAAAGAATGGAACATTCAGATTTATTGACTAAAATGGGAGAACAAAAAATAGGTGTAATCTCTTTACAAGGTATAGATTTAGTAGAGCTCTTTCAAGCTATAATAAGTAATGTACAATTAGGTATTGGCTATGCTATTCCGTGTACTTACATTCCAAAGCCACATAATGTAGATCAAGATATATTAGTTGGTGATAAAAAATGACTGAATATATTTTTAAATCAAATGGAAATTATTTTGGATTCATTAGTAATGGAAACCTTTTTTCTAGGGATAGTGAATATCTTGGTTGGATTGAAGATAATTTCGTATGGGATTTTACAGGACGATTCCGTGGACAAGTTATAGAAATTAACAACCATAAATATATTATAAGAAATATGTTTTTAATTCCTCCTATTCCAAAAATTCCAAAAATTCCACCAGTTCCTCCTGTTCCTCCAGCCCCGCCAGCAAATATAGTACCAATTATTATAAGTATGGGATTTAAAGATGCTTTCTAATCAAAAATATTTTACCAACTTTTTAACAAAATAGCAAGATAAAACACAAGCCACTAAATTTTATTGAATACATTATTATAATCCAAGAATTTTCTTAGCTTCTTCTTCAGAATAGAATTCACCTTTTTTAATTCTTTCTCGTGCTTCTTTTATTTCTAAGATTGTTTTTTGACTTAATTTGGGTTGTTTTTCACATGTTTTAGCTAAGAAAATTAGTTTTCTAACTACTTCATCATAACTTTCATTTTTATACTGCCTGAACATATCAAGCTCTAATTTTGTTCCTTGATTTAATTTTATTGTAGTTTCCATACAAAACCTCCTGCGGGTTTTCGTGAATCCAGCGACCAAACTCTAACAAGTTTTCGTGAATCCAGCGACCAACTGTATAGATAAGTATACTGAGGTATACTTTATAAACATTTTGGTTTTTGTGTAATGAGAATGATTATAAATAAAAATAGAATAGTATAAATATGAAAGATTATCATAGTATTATAGTTAATGTGAGCCAAAAAGACAAGTCCATATTTGATAAATTAAAGATTCTTGGGCAGAAAAAATCTTGGGGTTGGATTTTATACAAGATTGAAATTAAACCTGGAGAAATTAAGCAAAAAATCAAAGAAATACAAGAGAATATGACTGAAGGATTTTATTTTCATTTTTACAGAAATAATGAATTAATTGTTGTTTTTAATAAAAAAGTTCTATGCAAAGACTGATAAATCAACATGGAATGAAATAATTGAATATGGAAAATCTTTGAAAATACCAGAAAAACAGCTTGATTTTTTTCCATGCAAAGAAGAGGATGAAAAATATTAAGATGAAAGAAATTGAACAAATAAGAGAAAAATTATTGAAAGCAGAGAATCCTATTATATTCTTTGATGATGACCCTGATGGATTATGCTCTTACTTGCTTATTAAGAAATTTATTGGAAAAGGAAAGGGGATTTCTATAAGAGGAGAACCCTGGATTAGTGAAAAATATTTGCCCTACATCAAAGACCATGATTTAGTTATAATTTTAGATAAACCAATGATAAAAGAAGAGTTCTTAGATAATGTAAAAAAACCAGTTATATGGATTGATCATCATGCTCCCCAGAATGTAAAAGGAATAATTTATTTTAATCCGAGACTAAAAGATAATGAAGATAACAGGCCAACTACTTATTGGTGCTATGAAATTACAAAAGATAATTTGCAGGTTCATGAAGGGCGGAGCCCTTATTTATGGATTGCATTTACGGGTATTGTTGCTGATTATTTTTTGGATTATTATAAGGAATTTAAAAAAGAATATCCTGATTTAGTTATTGACAATCCAAAAGAACCAACTGATTTAATGTATAAAAGCAAGGTTGGAAAATTAATAAAGATATTTTCTCATTCATTAAAAGGAAAAACAAAGATAGTTAATAAAAATATAAGTTTATTAGAGAAAATAAAAACACCTTATGAGCTATTGAATAAAGAAAGTGAAGAAGCTAGTGAATTAGTAGAAAATTATGAGAGAATAGAAAAAGAGTTTGAGAAAATGGTTATAGAAGCTGAAAAGCATACTGCTGGGAAAATTATAAAATTTATTTATGGAAATGATAAATATAGTTTTACTGCTGAACTTGCTCTTTATTTATCATATAAGTTTCCAAATAAGTTTATATTAGTATGCAGAGATGATAATGATAAATTAAAATGTAGTATTCGTGGTCATAAAAAAGAATTACCGCCAATTGTTAATAAAAGCTTGATTGGGGTTAGGGGCTATGGCGGAGGGCATAAATATGCATGCGGTGCTACTATTGAAAAAGAGGATTTTGAAAAGTTCTGGAAAACATTTGAAGAAGAATGCGAGAAATAGTTTAATTTATAAGTTTTTAGGTTGAAATTTGATTATGGTTAGTTTGTATCAGATTTTAAAAGAACATGAAACAGATTTTCTTGAGTTACGTGAAAAATTTGGTTTTGGAAGAGAGATAGGATATGGAAGCTTGCCTGTTCATCATCATTGGAAAGAAGATTCAATGCCTTTTACAGCACTTTCTGTAAGAAGAAATAAAAGAAGACTAGAAATAGAAAGAGAGGAGTATTCTCCTTATTGGGATATTTATGATGCTTCAATGCGTTCTAAGTTTTCAAGAATACCTTTAGGTATTACTATTGTAAGACCAATTCCCTCACCAGGAGGATATTTTATTTCAGCCTATATGTATAGAACTTTTATAGACCGAGTATTAGATGAAGAAATAGAAGCCTTTTTTGATGAAAATTTGGATAGGCTAAGTAAAGATTCTGTACTAGCTGCTAAAGCTAATGAATTAAGTGATGCTAGTTATGTTTTGCCAGTTGCATTTACTCAAATGCCTAGTGAAGTATTTAGAGGTGGTTTAGCCCTTATGTTGGGATCAATAGTTGATAAACTTCCAGAAAAATTAAAGGGAGTTTATAGTGAAGTTCCTCATGCTGAAGCTGATGAAGCCCTTGCTCTTTGTGTATATTTAAATGAAACTGAAAATGTCAGGAGATTTTTAAATTATTGGGAAATAATTTTAGAAGAACAAAATTTTCCTAAACTAACACCAGAAAAATGTGAGCTTAGACAAATTATACATAACTTGAGTTATACGCCTGAATTTATTACAAATGGAATAGACATCAATATACTTCCAAGAAAAGGAGAAATACAAGATATAATGTTAAGGAATATAAAAGTAAGAAAAGCATTCTTAAACTCTGTAGGTCTTGAAAAATAATATATTTTTCTTATTGTAATAATTTATAAATAGAAGATTTACAGTTGGAATTAAAGATGACCAGAGATTTTAATAGGCGGTGTGAATAAATTTTATGAAAAAGGTTTTAGTTCTTCTTGGCGATCCAAGACTTTCTGATCCTGTAAAAAATCAGGGTAAATTTAATGCAGAAGATTTGGAAGTAATTGATGTTCTGAAAAAAGCACTTTCTTTGCTTTCTAATTATGAGTTTGAGTACTTTGATGAGCATGCTAAGTTAAAAGAGAAACTTGCTAATTTTAATTATGATTATGTCTTAAATTTCTGCGATGAGGGTTTGTTTAATAATGCTGAACTTGAATCTGAGATTCCTAAAATGCTTGATGAACTTAAAATAAAATACACTGGTGCTGGTGTTAAATGTCTGACTGAGTGTTTTAACAAAATCAGAGTTAAAGAAAAAGCAAGAGGGATAGGAATACCTACTTCTAAAGATGTTTTGGTTCCAAATGGGCATCCTGTTAATGTTAATTTTTGCTTTCCTGCATTTGTAAAGCCTAATTATGGTGATGGAAGCTTTGGTATTGATAGGAATAGTTTGGTTAAAAATGAAAGTGAATTAAAATTACAGGTTCAAAATATAAAATTAAAATTAAGTGAGGCTGGAAGAAAAGATGATGTTTTAGTTGAGGAATTTTTAGAAGGTTATGAAATAAGTGCAGCTGTAATTGGGAATGAAATCAGGTTAATACAGGAAAAGTTTCCTAAAAACATTAATTTTAATCTGCATGAGACAAAATGGAATCCTGAATCTAAATACTGGAATGAAACTGTTTCAATAAAACCTGAAATTTCTTTTAATGTTCAAAATAAAATAAAAGAATATTCATTAAAATTGTTTAAGGAAATGGGATGTAGAGATTATGCAAGATTTGACTTCAGGCTTGATTCAAATAATGAGCCAAGGTTATTAGAAGTTAACCCTAATTGCGGCTGGTGCTGGGATGGGCATTTGACTAAAGCTTTTTTGATTGACAAATATGAACCAGAAACTTTTGTAAAATATAATGAAAAAATATTAGTTGATTATGTTATTGTTCTTGAAAAGATTTTAAAGACAGCTGAAAGAAGGTTTTAATATGTTACCTCTAATTAATATATTTATTAACTTCTAAGTAATTACAATAATAAGATTTAAATACTTCTATTGACAGTTAATACTGATGCAAAATGACAAGAGTAGCTTTAGTTAGGTTAGAGTACCATTTAGATGATTATGATTTTGCTAATGAGCATATCGGCATAGGCTATTTAACTAGTGTATTAAGACAGAATGGTATAAATACTAAAATATTTGATAATACTTTAACATCAAATCGAGACTTATCAGAACAAATAGTTGAGTTCTCCCCTGATGTTATTGGTTATAGCTCTAATTGCACAAATACTCAAGAAGTAATTGAATTTTCTAAAAGTATACCATTTACAAAAAAACCAGTTAAAATTTTTGGAGGACCTAATGCTACATTTTCTGCTAAAGACCTACTTGAATACGAAGACGTAGATGCAATAGTTTTAGGTGAGGGTGAAATTACAACATTAGAACTAATAAAAGCTATAGAAGAGGGTAGAAATTTATCTGAAGTCAAGGGTATAGCCTATCGAGAAGGAGAAAATTATATATTTACAGAATCAAGAGGAGCTTTAGCAAACTTAGATACTCTTCCTACACCTGCTAGAGATGTTCTTGAAGCTAGTTTAAAAATAGGAAAACAAAGTGTTGCCAGAGTAATTTCATCTAGAGGTTGTTATTACAATTGTAACTTTTGTACAACTCCCGCAATGAGAAAAATAAATCCAGGTAATATTTATAGAGAAAGAGATCCTGTAAAAGTTGTTAATGAAATAGAAGAATTAGTTAATAAATATGGAATTCAATTTATTTATTTTAACGATGATTTATATTTTTCAACATTAGCGAAATCTAGACAAAGAGCTACAAGAATTGCACAAGAGTTAATAAGAAGAGAAGTACCCGTTCATTATAAAATAGAAATACGTTCTGATTCAATTAATCCTAATGAAGATCAAGATTTTATAAAACTCTTAAGAAACTCTGGATTATATAGAGTTTTTGTTGGAATGGAAAGTGGCTCTAAAAATATGTTAGATTATTTGGGAAAAAGAATAAGTGTTGAAGATAGCAAATCATTCATTAAGTTTATGCAAACTTCAGGAATTAAAGTAAATGTTGGAAAAATATTATTTGGACCCCATACTACATGGGATGAACTAAGAGATTCTGTAAACTCATTTTATGAATTGGGACTATGTTCAGAACTATTAAGAAGACCGAATAAAAGATTAGAAGCATTTCCAGGAACTAGAATAACTTCTCAACTACAGCAAGAAGGTCGGTTAGAAGATAAAGTGCCTTATTTACATAGAAATTATTCTTTTAAAGATTCTAAGATTGGAGAATTTGATAAAGTATTGGCTTTATCATTTTCAAAATATTTTCCGTTACTTAGAGAATATTTTGAAAAAAGAGCATATTCTTCTGTAACTGATGGTTTAGAAAGTGAGGTAAATAACGCCTGTTTTTCATTTTTTATGAATAATATCAATTTAGATGTTAGATGGACACTTTCTGCTTTTGACGAGTCTGTGAATAGATTTATTGAAGATTTGGGGGGTATATTAAAATGAAAATAGCAATTGTTGGTGCGCATGGTTCTGGAAAAACAACATTAAGTTTAGGATTAGTTATGAATCTAAAAATAATGGGAAGAAATGCAGAATTAATGCCTGAAGTAGCACGTCATAGTCCTTATTTAATTGCAGGTCAGCAATCACCAGAAGCTCAGTTACATATATTTAGTTCACAAGTAGAAAGTGAGTTAAGACATGCAAGAACATGTGATGTTTTAGTAACTGACAGATGTGTCCTAGATCATCTAATGTATTTAGAACTATTTTTTCCAGAATCTAAAGATTTTATTCAAGCTGAAAGAGACTTTTCAAGAGTTTATATTAAAACCTATGACCATATATTTAGAACATCTACGATTTATAATTCCGAAGAAATAAAGGATAATTTAAGACCCAAAGATTTAAGTTTACAAAGAAAAGCGCATGAAAATTTAGGTAAACTCTTAGAAGAATTTTATCCTGATTATATATCCTTACCTTCAGCAAAAGATGTAAATGCTATAACTTTTATTATGGAACATATTTAATTTTGAGTTTGGAGTATAGAAATCTATAAATATATCTTTTGTAAACTTTTTTTATGGAAAAAAAGCAAAAGATTGTTGTTCTTGGTTTAATTGAAAATAATGAAAATAATGTGCTTATATCTCAAAGATTTGACCCTAAAATTAAAGATGCACATTTAAAATGGGATTTTGCTGGAGGGACAAATGAATTTGGCGAATCTCTTAAAGAAACTGTGAAAAGAGAAATTTTAGAAGAAACCGGTTTAAATGTTGAAGTTTTGGATTTAATTCCAGAATGTGTCTCAAATTTTTGGGAGCATACAGATTATACTCTTCATAGTTTGGTTTTTTGTTATATGTGTAAAGTTATTGATGGAGACTTAAATTCGAATGACCCTAAAATTAATGATCTAAAATGGGTTAAACCTCAAGAATTGCGAAACTTTAATTTTCTTCCCACCACTCAAAAATTTGTTGATTTATATTTAAATCAAAATTAATTTAATTGTTAGTCTAAATTTTATAAAATAGGTTTTAATTTTTGCTTACAAAAACTTTATAAAACCTGAAAATCTTATTATTGTTGCGAAGAGAAACGGAAGAAGGTAAATTCTCAATGAAAAAAATAATGCCCAGTTTAAGGGAAAAGAATAGATACATTGCCTATACAATTAAAACAAGCAAAGCATTGAATGAAAAAAATGCCAAGAAAGCAATGTATGATGAAATAGTCAGAAAACTAGGAGAATTAGAAGCTGCAAAAGCATCATTGTTAATATTGGATGATTTTAAAGAAGGAAAAGGAATAATCAAAGTGAATAACAAATATAAAGACAAAGTGATAAGTGCTTTAATGCTTATCAATGAATTAGAAGGCAGTAATGTTAATATTGAAACTCAAGGAGTTTCAGGCACAATAAAAAAATTAAGGAGGAAGTTTACAAACTAGGAAGATGGAGGAAAAGATGCAACCAGTTCAACACCAGATGATGGGGTACGATAGGACTAGTACTATGTTTAGTCCAGACGGAAGATTATTACAGGTAGAGTATGCTAAAAAGGCTGTCAAACAAGGAACACCTTCAATAGGTATTGTTTGCAAGGACGGAGTTCTATTAGTGGCTGATAAAAAAGTTTTAGACAAATTAATTGTTACTGAATCTGTTGAAAAAATATTTCAGGTAGATGAGCATATTGGTGCTACTGCTACAGGTTATTTAATGGATGGAAGAGTTTTAGTTGAGAGAGCCCAGCTAATTGCCCAGCAGCATAGAATAACTTATGATGAGCAGGTAGATGCAAAGTATTTAGTAAAAGAAATTTGCAATCTAAAACAAGCTTATACTCAATATGGGGGAGCAAGGCCATTTGGAATTTCTTTATTGTTTGCTAGCATAGATGAAGACAATAATCCCAGGTTATTTGAAACAGAACCTACTGGAATGTTTTTTGAGTTCAAAGCTACTGTAATTGGAGAAGGAGAAGAAGAGATTAAGAAAATATTAGAAAAAGAATACAAGGAAAGCATTACTTTAGATGAAGGATTAAAATTAGCTGTTAAAACCTTGAAAAAGATTTTAGGAGAAGAATTTGATGTTACTAGAGTAGATGGAGCTTATTTGACTGTAAAAGACAGAGCTTTTACAAAATATACAATAGAAGATTTGAAGAAGGCACTAAAATAAAGCTTTTTTCTTTGTAAAGAAAAAATCTTTGATAAAAAAGAAACATGATCGATAAAAGAAAATGACTAGTATAGAAAAATCAGTTGTAGCAAAATTAGAGAAAGAAGGAAAGAAATTTGAGATATTAGTTGATTTAGAGAATGCTATCAAATTTAAACAAGGCAGGAATATTGACATTGATAAAGTTGTAGTAACCAATGATATTTTTAGCGATGTTAAAAAAGGAGAGCATGCTGCCAACTTAAAAAGTTTCTTTAATACTGAAAACAAATTAGAGATTGCTAAGATAATTATTTTAGAAGGAGAGATTCAGTTAACTACTGAATATAAAAATAAATTAAGAGAAGAAAAAAGAAAGCAAATTGTTTCTATTATTCATAGAAATGGTATTGATCCTAAAACTAATTTACCTCATCCTCCATTGAGAATAGAAAGTGCAATGGAAGAGGCTAAGGTTAAGATAGAGGAGTTTAAATCAGCTGAAGAGCAAGCTGAAAGAGTTTTGGAAAAAATAAGAGTTATAATTCCTATAAAATTCCTTGTTAAAGAAATTGCTCTTAATATTCCTGCTAAATATGCTGGAATGATTTATACACCTGTAAAAAAACTTTCTAAGATATTGAAAGAAGAATGGGAAAACAACGGAAACTTGATTTTGGTTGTAGAAATTCCAGGCGGAATAGAACAGGAATTATATGATGAATTAAATAAAATAATGAAAGGAGAGTTAGAAGCGAAAGTTCTAAACACTAGATAAAATGGGAAAATTAAATGTAAAAGAAAGAGAAATATGCGTACCTGGACAGGTATTAGCTGAAGGAATGGATTATATTCCATCTGATTACACTTTTAGAGACAAAGAAGACATAATTGCAAGCCAATTAGGATTGATTAATATTGAAGGAAGAGCAATAAAAGTAATTCCTTTAGTTGGAAAATACAATCCACAGGCAGGAGATTTGGTTATTGGAAAAATAATTGATATGTCTATGTCTAATTGGTTTGTTGATATTGGATTTATGTATGATGCTGGATTGTCTATTAGAGAAGTTCCTGAATTTATTGACAGGGGAGCTGATTTAACACAATACTATGGATTTAATGATGTTGTGCTTGCTAAAGTTGTAAATGTAGTTAGAAGCAAGATGGTTGATTTGAGCATGAAAGGCCCTGGATTGTTTAAATTAAGAGGTGGAAGAATTGTAAAAATAACTCCATTTAAAGTGCCTAGGGTAATTGGAAAACAAGGAAGCATGATAACAATGATTAAAGATAAAACTCATTGCAAAATCATTGTTGGACAAAATGGAATGATTTGGATTAATGGAGAAGATTTCAAATCAGAAGATGTTGCTATTAGAGCAATTAAAATGATTGATAAATTTAGTCACACAGAAGGATTAACTGATAAAGTAAATAAATTCCTTGATGAGGAGATGAAAAATGGTATACAGTAAAAGAGCTTCAGGAAGAAAATTTGAAGAGTTAAGAAAAATGGAAGCTAAGGTTGGAATAATACCAAGAGCTGACGGAAGTGCAATGTTCAAAATAGGAGATACAATTGCTATTGCTGCTGTTTATGGACCTAGAGAATTACATCCTAAATTCTTGCAAAATCAGGAAAGAGGATTATTGAGATGTAATTATGATATGATTTCATTCTCTGTACCTGAAAGAAAAAAGCCAGGTCCAGCAAGAAGAAGCGTTGAAATCTCAATGGTTACTGAAAAAGCATTGATGCCTGTTTTGGATTTAACTAAATATCCAAATACTGTTGTTGATGTTTTTATTCAGATAATACAAGCTAATTCAGGAACAAGATGTGCTGGAATATGCGCTGCTTCAATGGCATTAGCTCATGCTGGTGTTCCAATGAAAGGTTTAGTTGGAGCTATTGCTGTTGGAAAAGTAGGAGATAAAATAGTAGTTGATTTAGACAAAGAAGAAGAAGATTTTAGCGAAGGTGCTACTGACATTCCAATTGCAATGACTGGAAGAGGAAAAGAAATTACTCTATTACAATTAGATGGAGATATTTCAAAAGAAGAGTTAAAAAAAGCACTTTTGCTTGGTGAAGAAAAAATAAAAGAAATAATCAAAAAACAAGAAGAAGCATTAAAAGAATACTTCAAGGTGGATTAAAATGAATCATATGGAAGAAAAACTAACAAAAGGAATAAGAGCTGACGGAAGAAAATTTGATGAAATCAGGAAAATTGAAATTGAATATAATATCAGCAAAAATGCAGAAGGTTCTGCAAGATGCAGATTAGGAGAAACAGAAGTTTTAGCTGGTGTTAAATTAGAAATAGGAACACCATACACTGATAGTCCTGATGAAGGTTCTATTGTTGTTAATGCTGAACTTGGACCTATATCTAATCCTGATTTTGTATCTGGACCTCCTGGAGCAGAAGCAACTGAAATAGCTAGATTAGTTGACAGAGGCATTCGTGAGAGTAAAGCTGTTGATTTCAAAAAATTATGCATTAAATCAGGAGAAAAAGTATGGATATTTTTAATTGATATTTATACAACAAATGATGCTGGTAATTTAATTGATGCTGCTTATTATGCTTCATTAGCTGCTTTGAAAGAAATCAGAATGCCTAAAGTCAAAGATGATAAAATTGTATTTGGAGAATATACAAAAGATAAAATGAAATTAGAGAAATTCCCTATTAATTTTACTTTTGGAAAAATCGGAAAGCACATAATCTTAGATCCTTCTATGGAAGAAGAGAAATTCTTAGATGCGAGATTGACATTAGCTGTTGATAACAAGCATGTTCATTCTATGCAAAAGAACGGCAATGGAAGCTTTACTTTAGAAGAGATTGAACAGATTATTGACATTGCTTTCAGAAAAGATGCTGAAGTGAAGAAATTATTTAAATAAATTCTTTTTCTTTTTTTGTTTAATAAAGTTCTTCTACTCGTGTTTCAGCAAAATAAAATCTAAACATTTCTTTCGGTAAATGAAGTAAATGTACTTTTTCTTCTTTAAGCCTTGCTCTTGCTTCTTCCATTAAATCTGTTAAATTTTGTTTTTTTACAAAAGGCCTAATACCGCCTATTAATAATTCTGCTTTTGCACCTTCTAATGAAACAGAATCTCTTAACCATACATAACTAATACCAGAAACACTTACATTTCTTTGAGGTATATCAAGTGAAACTAATCTACCATAGACTACCAAAGAATATCTTTCTCTATTTTCATGTGGACTATGATTAAATTCCCTCTTAATATCTACAATTTTATAATTTTCAGGATGTTGTTTTAAATCTTCAACAAATCTGACAACTGTTCTATC